>OBLN01000481.1_pt1 | contig 14493 bp, 10 predicted proteins | sample 1519301 | NCBI WGS metagenome assembly OBLN01 (sample SAMEA2452533, study PRJEB22499) | sediment metagenome | reverse complement strand
CGGCTTGGCGCACGGTCCAGGGCGCACGCGTGCTGGCCTACCGCTCGCGACTGAGGCGCCTGCCGCGCTGGGTGCTCCGTGGCGACCAGATCCCCTGGTCCACATCCCGGCTCTTCCTCGGCCGCGGCTTCCGCTGGGACCAGCGCCACAGCCAGCGCCTGGTGGAGGCCCGCAATCCCGAGGCCCGCAAGTACCTGGAGCCGGGACCGGTCTACCGTATGGCCCGCGCCCTGGAGCTGAAGTGGGAGAAGCAGCGCCTGCTGCGACGGCTGTCGAAGCTCACCCGCGCCAACGCCTGGTGGAACCCGGTACGCCCCCTGCCGCCATTGGGCGGCGATGCCGCACTCCACGGCGTCGGGCTCGAGGACGAGGATGATGCCTGGCTGCCGTTGGAGGAACGTCCGGGGCACACCCTGGTACTGGGCACCACCCGCGTGGGCAAGACACGCCTGGCTGAGCTGCTGGTATCCCAGGACATCCGCCGTGGAGAGGTGGTCATCGTCGTCGACCCGAAAGGCGACCTGGACCTGCTGCGTCGCATGTTCGCGGAGGCGAAGCGGGCAGGCAGGCTCGATCGGTTTCACATTTTCCACCTGGGCTTCGCCGAGGTCAGCGAGCGCTACAACCCGGTGGGCGAGTTCGGCCGCATCACCGAGGTGGCCACCCGCACCACCTCACCGCTGCCCGATCAGGGCAACTCCGCGGCCTTCAAGGAGTTCGCCTGGCGGTTCTCCAACGCAGTGGCCCAGGCCCTGGTGGGGCTCGGGCGGAAACCCGATCTCAAGTCCCTGGGCCGCTACGTCACCCACATCGAGCCGTTGCTCGTGGACTACTACAAGCTGTGGCTGGACCAGAACGGTCCGGAGGACTGGAGGCAGACGGTCGACCGGATGGTGGCCGACGAGGAGTTCCCCAAGCGCCTGCCCAGGGAACTCAAGAGCCGCGACCGCTACGCCGCGGCGCTGGTGACCTTTTACAAGGAGCGCAATCTCTACGATCCGGTCTGCGACAGCCTGAAGAGCACGCTGGAATACGACAAGACCTACTTCGACAAGCTCACCGCGAGCCTGCTGCCGCTCATCGAGAAACTGACCTCAGGCAGTGTCGGCGAGCTGATCGCCCCCGACTACGACGACACCAGCGACCACCGCCCGATCCTGGATTGGAACAAGGTGATCCGTGAGGGCGGCATCGTCTACGTGGGGCTCGACGCCCTCTCCGACGTCGAGGTAGCCCACGCGGTGGGCAACGCCATGCTGGCCGACCTGACCTCCATCGCCGGACGCCTGTACAAGCACGGCCACGCCCACGGCCTGCCCGGTGACGCAGGCCGCCGCCCGGTGATCAACATGCATCTGGACGAGTTCAACGAGATCGTCGGCAAGGAGTTCATCCCGATGGTCAACAAGGCGGGCGGCGCCGGCATTCAGGTGACGGCCTACACCCAGACCGCATCCGATGTGGAGGCCGGCATCGGTGACCGGGCCAAGGCGGGACAGATCTTCGGCAACTTCAACAATCTGGTGATGCTGCGCGTACGCAATGAGGAGACCGCCTGCCTGCTCACCGACCAGCTGCCCAAGGTGCGGGTCTACACCAAGATCGCCGAGAGCCGGACCACCGACAACAACGACCCGGACAGTCCGGTCGACTTCACCTCCCAGAACGCCGACCGCCTCACCGAGACGGAGGTCGAGATGCTGATGCCGGCCGATCTGGTGAGCCTGCCCAAGGGACAGGCTTTCGCCCTCATCGAGGGCGGACGACTCTACAAGCTGAGATTGCCCCTCGCCGGCGACGACCCGCTCCTGCCCAAAGACATGAACGCGATCGCCGAGTGGAGCCACGATCGCTACGGAACGGCCGCATGAACACCGAACGTAACACTGCATGAATAACCGTCGCCGCACCGGGCTTGCGGGGCTGGCTATCGGTATCGGCCTGCTCATCCTGCTGACCCTGGCAGTGCACTTCATCTACGCCGTCTGGCCCTGGCCCGAGGCACCGCGTGGTTCGGGACCGCTGCGAGAGGCGGTCATAGTGGAGCGAGCCCGAGTCGAGGAGCTGGCTGGGGGACCGTCCATTGAGCTCATCGGCACGGTCATCGAGTGGGCGTATCGGATCACCTTCGAGTGGACAGGACTGGATGGCTTCATGCACTCGGCGGCAGAACCATCCACCGAGAACAGCGCCGACGAGATCTCGAAGCGCATGGCCATCGGCCTGCGTGATCTGACCGAAACCTTCTACTGGAGCGTGCAGCTGATCGGGCTGCGACTCGGCGTGCTGCTGGCATCTCTGCCTCTGTTCCTGGTGGCCGCTGTCGGCGGAGCGGTTGACGGTGCCGCAGCCTGGTATCTGCGGCGCACGAGGGTCGACCGCGAGTCGGGGTTCATCTATCACCGGGCCAAGTTTGCGTTGTGGATCGCGATATTTGCACTATGCGCTCTCTACCTGGCGCCCCCCATCCCACTTGATCCCAAGAGCGTAATCCCGCCTTTTGTTGCCATCTTCGCGATCACCGTGCGAATAAGCGTGGCGTACTTCAAGAAATATCTGTGAGCCTACCTATTCAGGCGTTGCGCGATTAAACGCGAAAGCTCCCACCTGCATGCCCGCTTTCCAAGGTTTTTCTCGAACGACCCGCCGTTAGTATGAACGGCGAATCAAAGCACGGTGGAGCACGTGAACTCATGTGGCAACCGACAATCGCACACCAACCCCCACTTCGGGTATTCATCGCGTATGCCTGAGCATCACACAATCCGGATAGAAAGAAAGCCAGCGGTGTTAGATCGAACCGGGATGAGTCACGCGACCCTCTATCGTCGAATCAGCGAGGGCTTGTTCCCCCCCGGGGTTTCCCTTGGCAATCGTTCTGTCGGCTGGCTGGCCCATGAAGTGGATACGATATTAAGTGCATATGCCTCGGGAAAAACGGCAGAGGAACTTCAAGCTGTGGTAAAACTTCTCATTGAAAGGCGGCAGACTCCGGCAACTTGAACTCAGATTCAAGTGACAGGCCCTGTCAAATGAGCTCGCGCGCCATATGTCGCAACTTCATCTTCTCAGAGATCGAGCGGAGTGCTACTACTTTTACTGACTATGCTGTAGCCTCAAAAGGCAACCCAACCACCCGTAAATTCTACTGTGGATCCAAAATGTAAGGGCGGCGGGTGATCTAGAAAAGAGGATTATTTATGACAGAGCAATGTTGTGGAGGTTGCAGTGACGAGCGCACCGGCGAAGCGGTATCGAGCTCCGGTGGTTCCTGTGGCAGCGGGAAAGAATCCACGGGTTTTGCCAGTGAATTTGTGGTGCCCAAGATGGACTGCCCGTCGGAAGAACGCATGATCCGCATGGCGCTGGATGACATCCAGCCGCCGGTTGCCTTGGCATTCGACACCCCCAATCGCAAGGTCACGGTGACCCATGGCGGGAACATCCGTGACATTCAGGGGCGCCTGGAGTCTTTGGGGCTGGGTGCGCGATTGCAGGCTACCCGCACCATCGAGATAGAAGGCTTGTCGCAGGCGTTGATGAGCGCCAAAGCCGATGATGCCAAAGAGTCAGCCGTTTTGAAGTGGCTGCTGGCCATCAATGGCGTGATGTTCGTGGTGGAGCTGAGTTTGGGCTGGCTGGCGCAGTCCACCGGACTGATTGCGGATTCGCTGGACATGTTTGCCGATGCCGCCGTCTACGGCGTTGCACTGTATGCAGTTGGCCATAGTGTACGGATGAAGCTACGCGCGGCGCACCTGTCCGGATGGTTGCAACTGCTGCTTGCCCTGGGTGCGCTCGGTGAAGTGATGCGGCGGTTTATCTTCGGCAGTGAACCCGTGTCTGCCCTGATGATGGGGATCGGTGCGCTGGCGCTGGCGGCGAATGTCGCTTGTTTGGTTTTAATCCACAGCCAGAGAGAGCGTGGTGCGCATATGAAGGCCAGTTTGATCTTCTCCGCCAACGACGTGATCGCCAACTTGGGCGTAATGCTTGCCGGTCTGCTGGTGGCCTGGACGGGCTCCCGTTATCCCGATCTGGTGATTGGTCTGGTGATTGGCTTGATTGTACTGAATGGTGCCCGTCGCATTCTGTTGCTGCGGCACTGAACAGGAAGAGTGGCTCACCCATATTTGTTGTTGGTTTCAGCCCCCTCTTGGCGCGAGCATGATGATGCTCATGCCGAGCAGAGTTACCGCTACGCCAACAAAGTCCCAGACGTGTGGGCGAACGCCGTCCACGTCCCATAACCAAAGCAGGGCGACGGAAACGTAGACCCCACCGTAGGCCGCATAAACGCGCCCGGCATCGGTGGGATGGAGGGAGAGCAGCCAGGCAAACAGGGCCAGGCTTATGGCGGCGGGAAGCAGTACCCAGGTCGGGGCGGACTTGTTCAGCCACAAATAAGGCAGATAACAGCCGACTATTTCTGCAATAGCGGTGATGATGAACAAACCAATCGTGGTGAGGATGGACATATGAGGTTTTCTTGTTAGTGCTGATCCGTTTGGATGGACACGGGTTGATCTCGGCAAGCTTCTTCGGCCAGCTCGATTTCAATTGTGGTGTGAGCCAGATCGTAGGTTTCCAGGGCTGACCGGATGGCGGCCTTGAGCTGTGTGTATCTCTCCAGATCATGTGTCAGTATGGCTTTGACATGGGCCGTTAGCACGTGATGCTCTCCATCCAGGGACCAGAGGTGCTGGTGATGAATCTCACTGACACCATCGATCCCAAGCAGCGTGTGCCGGATTTTTTCATGGAGCGCCTTGTCTGGCACCGCCTGAAAAAACAGCTTCCCTGTCACCCAGAGATTACGTACCACATTGGATAGAATGAACAGGGTAAACCCCACCGATAACAGTGGATCGAGAATGGGCCAGTCGGCGAACTGCAACACGATTGAGACGATGAGCACTGCCAGCCACCCCAGCACATCCTCCAATAAATGCCAGTTCAATACCTTCTCGTTAAGGGTATTACCCTTGCTTAGCCGGTAGGCAGCGATACCGTTGACGGTAACACCCAGGATAGCCAGTGCGAGCATGCCTTCGGTAACCGGCATCACCGGATTGGCCAGTCGAGGGATAGCTTCGCTTAATACCCACAGCGACCCAGCAATCAACACCAGACCGTTGATCAGGGCACCGAACAGGGACAACCGCCGGTAGCCATAGGTGAATTCACTGTCGGCGGATTTCCTACCCAGTCGGTTCAGCAACCAGGCGCTGCCAATCGACAGGCTGTCACCCAAATCGTGCACCGCGTCGGCCATGATGGCTGTACTGTTGGTCAGCCAGCCACCGACAAACTCGATGATGGTAAAAGCCACATTAAGAAAGAACGCCATACCTATGCGGTTAGCGCTCTCATCTTTGTGGTGTGAATGATCGTGTTGATGCATGGAATATCGGTCCGTATGTGAAAACGCCTGCCGACACCTTTCGGTATCGGCAGGCGAAACGCTTATGCCATGTCCTCCAGCTTGCCTTTCGAGAAGCGGGCGAACAACACCGGCAGCACGAACAGTGTCAGGAAGGTGGAGGTCACCAGCCCGCCGACGATTACGGTGGCCAGCGGCCGCTGAATCTCCGAGCCGACGCCGCTGGAGAGCAGCATGGGAATGAGGCCTAGCGCCGCGACGATGGCGGTCATCAGCACCGGCCGCAGCCGCGAGACCGCGCCCTCGAACACCGCCTTGCCGATATCCCGTTCTCCCGTCTCGATGCGCAGGTTGATGGCCTCCACCAGCACCACGCCGTTAAGCACGGCCACGCCGAACAGAGTGATAAAGCCGATGGAACTGGGCACCGAAAGGTACTGGCCGGACACAAACAGCGCGACGATGCCGCCGATGAGCGCCAGAGGAAGATTAATAAGAATCAACAGCGCCTGGCCGACGGAATGGAAGGCAAAGTACAACAGCAGCGCGATCAGGCCGATGGACAGTGGCACCACGATCGTTAGTCGCTGTTGCGCCCGTTGCTGGTTCTCGAACTGACCTCCAATGACGATTGAATAACCGGTGGGTAAGTCCACCTGGTCGGCGATGACCTGGCGGATATCGGTGACCACGCTGCCCATGTCGCGGCCCTGTACATTGGCCTGAATCACCACCCGACGCTGCACGTCATCGCGGCGAACCTGCGGCGGCCCTGATGCGATGGTCACCTCGGCTACGTCGCCCAGGCGCACCCAGGCACCGCTGGGTGCCTGCAATCGTAGATCGGCGATGGTTTCGCGATCCTGGCGGAAACGCGGGTCGAGACGGACATAGATGTCGTAACGCTCGTTGCCATTGATGATCTGACCGGCACTGGCTCCACCCAATCCTTCTCGCACCAGCTCCATCACGTCACCCACGGCCAGACCGTAACGGGACAAGGCCCGGCGATCCGGCTTCACCACCAGTTGTGACTCACCGGCGATCTGCTCCATGGCCACATCGCGGGCACCTTCGATTTCCTTCACTGCGGCCTCAATGGCTTGACCCTTTTCGGCCAGCACATTGAGATCGGGACCAAACAGTTTGATGGCCAGTTGCGCTTTGACACCCGACAGTAACTCATCCACACGGGTGGCGATGGGTTGCGAGAAATTGAGCAGCAGACCCGGGTGTTGTTCCAGCTTTTCTTCCATCAGGGCCTGCAGTGCGTGGCGGTTAGTGGCGCTGGTCCATTCGGGCACCGGCTTCAGGCCGATGTAGATCTCGATATTGTTGACCGGCTCCGGATCGCCGCCGATTTCAGCGCGGCCGATGCGCGACAGGGCATAGGTGACCTCCGGGAATTCCATCAGCATGGCTTCCAGTCTGGGCGCGACCTCAAGTGCTGTGTCCAGGCTGGATGATGGGGCCAGGGTCACCCTCAGGTTGATGGTGCCTTCCTCCAGTTCGGGCACGAACTCGGTACCGAGGTAGGGCAGCAGCGCGAGCGCACCCAACAGCAGTCCCACCGCGCCGCCCAGCACCCAGCGTTTGTGGGCCATAGCCTGTCGCAGCGTCCGACGATAGGCTTTCTCCAGCACCGCGACCAGCGGGCTGGTTCTGGCCTTGACGCCATGCCGGAACAGGTAGCTGGCCAGCGCCGGTACCACGATCAGGGAGACCGCCAGTGAGGCGGCCATGGCGAACAGGATGCTCACCGCCATGGGCTGGAACAGTTTACCCTCGACACCCTCCAGGCTGAATAGCGGGGCAAACACCACCATGATGATGGTGACGGCGAAGAACACCGGCTTGGCGACCTCGCGTGCCGCTTCCTGAATGCGCAGCCCTACATGACTATCGTGGGCAACATCGTGAGGGTCCTTGTCGTCCGCCGACAGCCGTTCGGCGATCTCGGCATCGTGGCGGCGATCCGGGTGTGACAGGTGTTTGAAGATGTTTTCCATCATCACTACCGCGCCGTCCACCATCATACCGATGGCCACTGCCAGGCCGCCGAGCGACATCAGATTTGCGGACAAGCCGTTGTAGGCCATGAGCGCCAGCGCCATGCCCACCGACAGCGGGATGGAGATCAGCACCAGCAACACGGCGCGCACATTGAGCAGAAACAGCACCAGCACGATGACGATGAAGATAAAGGCCTCGATTAGCGCCTTGACCACCGTGTTCACGGCCTTCTCGATCAAATCTGCCTGATCGTAAAATGCCTCGAAGCGCACGCCTTCAGGCAGTGCCTGGTTGATACGCTCGATGCGCTCATTGACCCCGTCGATGGTGGCCTTGGTGTTGGCTCCCATGCGCTTGAGCACAATGCCGGACACCACCTCGCCGAGATTCTCCACCTTGCCGTCGGCGTTCTTGCGCGTCATGGTGACCGCGCCCTGGCGAATTTCACTGCCCAATGCCACTTGCGCCACATCGGACACGGTAATGGTGGTGCCATCCACGGTTTTCAGCGGCACCTGACGGATCTGCTCCAACCCCTGTTCACCATGATCCAGCCAGCCGGTACCCCGGATCACCAGTTGCTCCTGGCCCCGGTTCATATACCAGCCGCCGACATTGGTGTTGTTGCGCTCCAGTGCCGTCATGACCTCGTCCTGGGTCAGCCCATAGGCCAACAGCCGGGAGGGGTTCAGGTTGACCTGGTACTGGCGCACCTCACCGCCGAAGGAGAGCACATCGGTCACGCCCTCGGCCGGGATCAATAGCAGTTTCACCACCCAGTCGTTCAAACTGCGCAGATCCATGGCATCCAGGCCCGTACCCGGCTCGGCCACCAGCAGATACTGATAGACCTGACCCAGGCCGGAAGTATTCGGCCCCATTGCCGGCGTGCCAACCCCATCGGGGATCAACTCCCTGGCAGCTTGCAGGCGTTCGAACACCAGTTGCCTGGCAAAGTAGATATCCGTGCCCTCCTTGAACACCACAGTGACGCCGGACAGGCCGGTTTTGGAGATGGAGCGCACCTCTTCCACATCGGGCAGGGCATACATCACCGCCTCGATGGGATAGGTGATGAGCTGTTCAACCTCCTCGGCGGCCAGCCCCGGTGCCTCGGTATTGACCGATACCTGTACGTTGGTGACATCCGGAAAGGCATCCAGATTCAATTTGGGAATAATAAAAACGGCGGCTGCCGTCAGTGTCATGAGCGCAATCACCACCAGCAACCGGTTAGCGACCGCCCAATCGATGATTCGATTCAACATGGAGGCTCCTTCGGCTTAGTGGTTATGGGGGTCGAAACCGCCCTTGGCGATTTGCGAGGCGACAAAGAACGCACCCTGGGTGACGATACGTCTCCCCGACTCGACGCCGGTGATTTCACGTAGCGGCCCGAGCGCACGACCTAACTCAACCTCCACCGGCTGGAACTCGCCAGGGTGGTCCTCCACGTATACCGTCCAATCCCCGTCCGCTCCGCGCATCAGCGCGGTTTCTGGTACCACCAGCACCGGTTTTTGCGTACGGAAGTGGAAAAAGACCTCGGCGAACTGGCCCGGATGCAGGCGGTGTTCAGGGTTGTCGACCAGTAGGCGCACGGTGCGGGTACGGGTGACCGGATCAATAGTGTGCGCCTCCTGGGTGACCCTGGCCTTCACGCGCACATCACCGGTCACGACGTCCGCCTGCGTTCCCGCGCCCAGCGTCAGGGTGAGATCGGCGGGCAGCTGAGCTTCCACCCAGAGCTGCTTTTCATCGGCCAGCGCAATTAACGGCGCTCCCGCCTCGATGCGCTGTCCCTGCTCGAAATCATCGCTAAGCACCGCGCCGTCGATTTCGGCGCGCAGGGTATATTCACCCAGGGTTTGGCTCTGCTGTGAGGCCAGGGCCTCGAGATCCGATTTGGCCAGACCGTAGGCCAGCAGCGTGGCCCGGGCCGCTTCAAGGGTGGCCTTGGCAGCTATATAACGCTGTTCGCCCACGGTCTTGGGGCCGAGGTCCTGCACCCTTTGCCATTCGGGCCAGGCCGTGCGGTAGTCGGCTTGTGCCTGTGCCACGCTCTCGCTGAACAGGGTGACCAGTGGCTGGCCCTGCCTGACGTGATCGCCCAGGGCGACGTGGCGACGCAGCACCACGGAGGCCACCCGGGGCGATACCCGGTAACTGGTGTACCCGTTGGAGAGAATCTCCCCCGGTGCGTAGAGCTGATAATCGACCACCTTTGCAGTCAGAGTCTCCGTCCGGATATCGGCCAGCGTCATTTGCGCAGGATTCAGTGATGCGGAAGCGGCCTCTTCGTGACCACCCTCTTCGCTATCGTGATCGCTGTTTGCTTCAGCGCCGTGTTCCTCGTGACCGTGCTCGGCGTCGAGCTTGTGTGCATCGTGAGTATCATGCTCATCATGATTTTCCTCACTATGATCGTCATGTTTATCCTGCTCGTTTCGGACCACGGCAGAAGTCATGTTCTCCTGCGCATGCTCAGATTCTGATTCCCTGGCATGGCTTGCGGTTGCTGTTGCAAGACCTGCGACCAGAATAGCTATCAGTGTTTTGTTCATATCAGTAATCCTGTTGTTGATTCGATGGCGGCAGCGAGGCTGTCAGGCGGCCTGATTGCAGTAGTGCCTCGGTGAGCGCAAGTCGTGTCTGTTTTTCCAGCTCGATGCCTGCCAGCAGACTCTCGGCGCGCTGATTCAAGGCCAGCAGATAATCGGTGGTGGAGAGATCGCCGCTGCGCCACTGTCGTTCCAGTAAATCGGCGCTGTTCTCGATCCGGCCCTGGACCAGTTCTTGCCAACGGCGGTATTGCTGTTCAAAGCGTTGCCATGCGGCTTGGGCGGCCTGCCAGTCAAAGCGCTGCTTGCGGTAGATGGCCTGGAAGCGGGCTTCCGCCTCCAGCGCCGTGCGCTCGGCGGCGCGAGTCTCTGCACTGAAGTTGTTGCGTATATTCAGAGGAATGGAGAGAGTCAGCCCCGCAACGCTTTCTCCACCATCACGTCCGGCATTGAGCCCGACGGTGGGTTCCGCTCGGGCTGCACGCCGTGTCACCTCGGCTTCTTCCTTCAGCGATCGCCAACGAGCCTGGGCGCTGGCTACGGCCGGGTGCCGCAGCAGCTCCTGATCCGAGGTCGAGTCTGGCTGGGAGGGCCAGAAATCCTCGGGAATGCCACCCCGTTCGGTGGTCCACTGCGGCAGCAGCTCGCGCACCCTGGATTCGGCTTTCTGCAAGGCGGCTTCCACTTCGGCGACCTGCGCCAGCTGTTGGGACAGGGACAGAAAGGTGAGCTCGGCATCGATACTGCCCAGATCGCCCGCCCTCTGGCGCTTCTCCACCAGCTCGAGCAGGGTGTTAAGTTGCTGCTGTTGCGCTTGTGCAATTGCGGCGGCGCGGTTGTCGGCATGCCACTCCACCAGCGCGGCAAGCGCCTCGGCGGTTTTGTCCAATACTTGTTGCTGGTACAGCGCTTCGGCGGCGCTTCGCATAAAGCCCGCCTGCTGCCGTCTTGCGCCACGCCGGTCCCACCAGTCGATGGTCTGCTGAACCCCGACCCGGTAGTTGTCTTCCTCTCCATTACGCTCCAGATCGGTGGACAGCTCCGGGTTGTAGAGCGGCTGCTCCGCCGCATCGGCGCTGGCGTTGGAGCCCAGCAATTGCTCGCGGGCGGCAAGCACCTCGGGGTGTAGTTGTATCTGGGAGGCGAGCCAGGCGCTCCAGCTCGATGTCTCTGCGTAGGCAAGCATGGGCAGAAAAAACACGCACGCGCCCAGCAAGGCCCGTCGGGGCCAGTCAAATCGTCTCATATTGATTCTCCTGAAATTCAGCGTGCGACGGTTTGGTCGTGCACCGGATTTTGCCGTTGTTGGGGTTCATCCCGGTGAAAGGCGACCTTTATTACAGCATCAGCAGGCAAGGCGGGGAGCTTCGCTGAAAAGCGCACACCACCCTTGCGTGATGCGCGTCTGGTGAGAAGGCGCGGGGAATAATCGGTCGTTGTTTCCGCGATCAATTTATTGTTATCGGCCGACCAGGCCGCGATATCCACATGGCCCCGTGGAAGGCCGTAGCGAAGCTGAGCGTCCATTCGTCCGGATACGGTCAGTTCCGTGTCGGCGGGGTTCACGGAAACCCGGCGGAAATGCCAGCGCTGGTTGTCGGTCTTGATGATTTCTACTTCAGGCGAACGGTTTTCGGCCTGAACGGAACTGATGAATGCGAAGCTCAGAGCGAGCGCGATAGCAGTGTGTTTCATGAGATTTCACCCTAAATAATATCCAATGTTCGCCGTAACCCATGGCTACAGCGGCTGATGACGTGCGGTTAAGACGCAATCAGGCGATTGGAGGGCGAAACAGAGAGGTGGGGATGGTAGAGGACAGGTGGGCCTGATAATCAGCCAGTTCCGTTCCTGAGAAAATGGCGAAATTAGATAAAGAACCTGCAAGCACCACGGAAGCATGGCCATGACAATGACAGCAATGGTGGCAGTCGTATAGAGGCTGCCCTGGCTGATCAGGTGACTGTTTGACGAGCTGATTGTCGTTGTCGGTATCAGTGGGCTGGTGCGAATGGTCGAATTCAAGGTGCTCCGTGCCGCTCTGATGAAACTGGTGCGCATCGGCAATAGCCGCCACTGACTGCAAAGCAATCATCAGCGCCATTACCATCACGAACCAGCGTTTAATCATCAAAACCACCTTACAAAGCGACGAGCTATAGTAGCAAAATCGGCACCGCCGTTAAAGATAAAAGTCACTCTCATTTGGCGTGGTGCGATTTGGACATGATGCACCATGGCTGGCCAATTGAAACCTGACACTTATCTGTAATATCGGGTCTCAACTACCAATGAGCGAGTCCAGATGATCCGCCCACTTCTGTAACCACTGCCTACACTCCGCCTCGTACCGGTGCAAATCGTAGGTTCCTTCAATCCCCTTACGCGAATGCCCTAGGGACGCTTCAGCCACCTCATTGGGGCATTGCAGGCGCGACAACCCTGTTCTGACGCTCCTGCGCAGATCATGAGGAGTCCATGTAGGGATTTTTATCATCGTGTCAGCCTGCCTCATTCTCCAGGCCTGCTCGGTAAGCTGCTTTTGCTGGATGGGTAGTTTCGTCTTCTGGGAGGGAAATAGGTAATCACCTGTAGTCATACGTAGTGCAGTCAAAAATTCCACTGCTTGGCGAGGAAGCTGAACATAGCGCTCGGTTCCGGTCTTGCTCTCCCTTATATGAAAGGTCCGTTTCTTCAAGTCGATGTCCTTCCAGGCCGCATTGCAGACCTCCCCAGTACGACACCCTGTCCAAAGGGTAAACCGAAGAACATTCTTCTGTGTTGCGGTGTAATCGGAGCCAGGCAACCATTTCAGCAAGGTCGCCAACTCGGTATCAGAGAGGACTCTTTTTCCTCGTTGATGGGTAAGTTTCACTTTGGCCTGTCTGAGGCTTGATTTAGCGAGAATTGCCGGATTTGCAAACTCATCTGAAAAATAGCCCAGACCAATCGCAAACTCGTAGGCGGCGGAAAGCTCTCTCAGTACATTTCCTGCTTGAACATTTGCCCCACGTTGAACAATTGCCATGATCATATCCACCACAGCCTTTCGCGTGACAGCATTTGCCGCCATCCCCCCCAACTTGGGAATCACATCGCCATAGAGGGTTCTGCGCGTCTCAGACTGACCTTTCGGTTTTCGTGCGCCGGCGATGACCTTTCCGCTTGGAGATTTCCGGTCTTCGATATACTGGGTCAGGTAGAGTTCTACGAGTTTCTCCACAGTGAAGGATTTCTCAACTGACTCTCGTTGTCCCAGTTCCAATTCCTGGGCTTGCTCCCGTTCCTGCTGTTTCTGCCGTTTCTCCTCTTTGGCCTCAGTTGCCGGACAACGCCCCTGGCGACGAATTTGTTTCAGTTCCTGGAGCTTCAATCTCGCTTCGGCCAGGGAGGTCTCCGGGAAGTTGCCGATTTTCACCTGAACGAGCTTTGAGGTGATCGGGCTGGTATAGCGATAGAAAAATGTCTTTAATCCGGTAGCCCCGCATTTCACTCGCAAGCCGATGTTTTCCCCCTTGTCGGCCTTGATTTTATCTCCCGGCTTCATCGTCTCCACTGTCCTGGAAGACAAAGGTTTGGTATTCTGCACTGTTGCCATTGGCATCCTCTTGAATTGATGTCAGTTTGTCCGACGCAATGGAAAAAAGTGTAACTTTTGGATTTAAAGGAAAAGTTACACTAACAAAAGTTACACTTCAAGTTACACTTTTTCCTGAGATTGGATGATATTTCGTGAGACTCGATGAGACTGCAAGAGACGACGGAAAAACGATAAATATATATAAATCAATAAGTAGCACAGCGTAACGGCATGAGTTCATTAGAAAAAAAAGAACAACACACCCCAATGATGCAGCAATTCCTGCGCATCAAGGCCGAGTACCCCCACATGCTGCTGTTTTACCGCATGGGGGATTTTTACGAACTGTTCTACGACGACGCCAAGCGCGCCGCGGAGCTGCTCGACATCACCCTCACCGCCCGCGGCAGCTCCGCCGGCGAGCCGATCCCCATGGCGGGCGTGCCCTATCATGCTGTGGAGGGCTACCTGGCGCGGCTGATCCGGCTGGGCGAGTCGGTGGCGATCTGCGAACAGATCGGCGATCCGGCGACCAGCAAGGGGCCGGTGGAGCGCAAGGTGGTACGCATCGTCACCCCGGGCACGGTCACCGACGAGGCGTTGCTGGAGGATCGACGCGACAATCTCATCAGCGCCATTGCCAGTGACGGCGAGCGCCACGGCCTTGCCACCCTGGACCTGACCAGCGGTCGCTTTATGGTGCAGGAGCTGGAGGGTGAAGAGGCGCTGCACTCCGAGCTGGAACGGTTGCGACCGGTGGAGTTGCTGCTACAGGAAGGAGAGGAGCTGGACACCGCCTGCAGTCGCCAGACCCTGCCGCCGTGGCACTTCGAGCACGAAGGGGCCGAGCGGCGCCTCACCGCCCAGTTCGGCACCCGCGACCTGAGCGGCTTCGGCTGCGAGGGACTCTCCCTGGCCATCGGCGCCGCCGGTGCCCTGCTGCAATACGTGCAGGA
>OBLN01000479.1_pt1 | contig 14501 bp, 12 predicted proteins | sample 1519301 | NCBI WGS metagenome assembly OBLN01 (sample SAMEA2452533, study PRJEB22499) | sediment metagenome | reverse complement strand
ATGATTATACAACAGTCAGCGCTTTTGCGAAACTTTAAATGTTACACGGTACTAGACTATATCGTTTTAATTGTCAAGGTGAGGAATTTTAAGCGTTTTTTCGTCTGGTGGAAGAAATGGGTGGAATTTACTGATTGGTCGGAAGGATAGCTGGAAAAGGTTCGGGGCCGGCTTCAGGAGGAGGCATATCCTGAAAACCGGCCCCGAGGGGTCTTGCCAGAGGGAGTAAGAAATGAAGAAGGACAATGTCCCTGTTCAAAAGACCGCCTGCCACAACGGGCTCTTGATGGGTTTATTTCTACCTCACCTCAATCAAACTTTACAGGGTATGTCCCGTAAAAAAGCCGGGAAGACTTTCCGGTCTCAGACTGTGCATATACACAGTCGAGACATTATGGATCGACCATAAAAGACAGGTTGAGCATGAGGTCTACGCATGAGGTCTACAGATACAATGATACAAAGATGATGGCGTCGCAAAAACTCACCAACTGCTGCGTTGCTGCAATTGCTCTCACTGCTTCGACGTACGTAAGTACGCCTCATTGCTCGACAATCGCGCGCCTTGCATTTGGCGCTTTTTGCTTAGCCATCGACATTGATGCTTTTTTGCGAAAGCATCAAAGATGTTTCACGTGACGGCATTGATTTCAAAGCCGCAATGCTCACGCATCAGCGCAACCTGTTGGGTGCGCGTTTTCTCATGACAGCGCTCCAGGAGGTCTTCAGCCAGAGTTTTCCCCTGGACCAGCAGAGGGTCGACCGCTTTAAGATAGATCCCTTCGTCCTCTCCCGCAGGGTTGAGGGCGTGCTGGCCTGCCAGTCCGCTTCGCGCCATTCCGATAAGCTCTCGGGCCAGGTCCAGCAATGTTCCGCGGACGACCGGAGTTGCAAGCCCCATCCGCCAGGATTGGGGGTAAATGCGGTCTATTTGCGGCAACACCTGCCGCTGCAGAAGATTCAGGCTCTTGTCCAGAATATCCGAGTCGTACATCAACCCTTTGACAAGGGCTGCGACGGCCATGGTCATGTTCGGCGGCAGGCTGTCCGCTGAACGCAGCTCGATCTGAGGACGCAGACGCGCTTCAGGGAAAAGGGTCGACAGGTGCAGATCCCAATCACCAACTGTGGCCCGATACGATCCCACGCCCTGTTGCAGAAACTGAGCGAAGGTGAACCGCCGGCGGGTGAGGTCGATCAGCTGCCCGTCGCGCTCGATAAAGTACATCGGCACACCCAGGGCGTAGTCGACATAGGTGCCGTAGTCGGCGTTCGCTGCAAACAGGTCCGGGATGAGGCCCGTTCGATCGGGATCGGTACGGCTCCAGATTTCACCTCGGGTGGAGAGAAATCCGCTGGGTTTGCCTTCTAAAAACGGAGAATTGGCGAACAATCCGTAAAAAACCGGCGAAAGCAGCAGCGCCACGCGGATCTTGGTCAGCCAGTCCGCTTCGTCGGAGAAGTCAACGTTCACCTGCAGACCAGCGCTCTGCTTCATCATCGCCTGGCCCAGGTCGCCGGTGCGTTTCATATAAGGACCCATGATCCCGTAGCGGGCCTTGGGAACCCAGCCGATTCGATCAAGCGGGGTAAAGGGTTGCACGCCGAGCCCCAGAAAGGCCAGTCCCTGGCGTGCAGCAGCCTCGTTGAGCGTGTTCTGGTAAAGACCGAAATCAGCTGCGCAACAGTGCAGATCGCGGCATAATTCTCCCGAGAGCTCCAGTTGTCCCCCCGGTTCGAGGGTAATGGACGAGGCTTGCCCCTGCAAAGCGATCAGCCTTTCACCTTCGCGCACGCCGGTCCATGCCTGACTCTCCTCCATCGTTTCGAGAAGTTTCTCGATGCGATGAAAGTCGGCAGCATCGCCTGTTTCACGATCGATCACCAGGCGTTCCGATTCGGCCCCGATGCCCCATTTATCTCTTGGACGGGCACCGGCCGCAATATAGGCAATAAGGTCGCTTCGCTGGGAAACGGGTTGTTCAAGTCCGGGTTTGGAGAAGGTCGTCATCAGGTCGTGGCCATTTCAGGATGCAAGATATTCGGTAATTTTTTCGCCGATTGTACGGAATATCTGGGTGAACTCCTTCTCATTCTGTTCCAGCAGTGTAATGCGGAAACCGCGCTCTTCGGTACAGAAAGAGGAGAGGGGAACCACGCAGATTCCGGTGGAAGCCAGCAGATAATAAACAAAGCGCTTGTCCACGCTGACACCGGGTTGATTGACAAGCTCCTCCACCAGTGTCCGCACCTCCTTAACCTCGATCGGCAGCGTCTGGTGATCGGTGAGCAGGTCGCGCTTGAACACAACGCTCATGTAAAAAGCGCCGTTGGTACGGTTGACCTTGATGCCCGGCACCTGCTTTAGCAGATTATAGGCGATATTGGAATACTTTTCATAACGCTCCCTGCGTTCAGCCAGATAGAGCGGATACTTCTCGTGGCTGAGAATAGGCGGTATCACCTTCTGAGGCAGCGTCGTTGAGCAGACTTCCACCATTTTCGAATCGACAATACTCTGGATGTAGCGCCTGAAAACCTCATCCTTGTCGGCATTGTAAACCTCGATCCAACCGCATCGCGCACCGGGCCAGGGCAACTCTTTACTGATCCCCTTCATGGCAATGCAGGGGACGTCACCGATCAGGTCGGAGATCGGCTTGGTTGATTCGCCGTTGAAAACTAAATTATGATAAATTTCGTCACAAATAATAAAAAGATCATATTCCCTGGCGATAGCTACAATCTCTTTGATAACTCTGTCAGGAAACACGGCCCCGGTCGGATTGTCTGGATTGATGATCAGGATGCCCGATATAGCGGGGTTGTATTTAACCGAAAGACGCAGGTCATCGAGGTCAGGATACCAGTTGTTGTCAGGGTCCAACCGGTAGGTTACCGGTCGCTGCCCGGCGTGGGCGGCTTCACCTGAAGAGTGAGTCGAATAGGTTGGGGAGGGTCCGATAACCCGGGCCTCCCGGCGCAGGAATCCATAGACCTTCTGAATGGCATCGCCAAGGCCATTGAAGAAAATAATATCTTCCGGGCTGATCTGTGTTTTCCCCCGGGCATTGGTCCGGTCAGCAAGAAATTGGCGGGTTTCCAAAAGACCTTTGGTGGCACAGTAGGCGTAGGAGCAATCCTTCATCGCCATATCCACGACGATTTCCTTCATCCATTGCGGGATGATTTCTCCTTTGGCCACCGGGTCTCCGATGTTCTCCATATTGGTCTTTATGCCGAGTTGATTGAGCTTTTCGGCAATGGCAACAATGGCCCGGATTTCATAAGTCAATTCTCCAGCGCCGATATGAACGATATTATTGCGCATGCTTGCATCTCCTTCGCGAACTGGACTGGGTCATCTCTATGACAGACGCCACAGACCAAAAAAGGCCATGGGTGTCTGCCCATGGCCTTTTGAGATCAAAAAAATATAATCCTACTTTTGCCGGCAAGCAGATAGCGAATCTCTTTTCAATGCGGCCGCTGCCGCGCTGCTCGCTCGTGCTATTTCAAAAAAAGGACTCTGCATGTTCGGCTCCCCCCGACGGTCTTTACAAGAAAAAAGCAATACCATGACAAAACTGTTTCAGTCAAGCGGGGTTTTCAGCTTTTCCCTTCATTTTTGCCGAGCCCGTCTTTCTTCTTGGCGCTTATTTCGCCCACCTGGCCTTGCGATGCTCCCGACATGATGATCTGGCCGTTGATTCGAACCCCGGGTTCGACCTCAAGCAGGGGAGTGGTGATATTGCCTTCAACGACAGCGGGGGCTCGCAGTTCAACCTTTCCGGCGGCAGTCACATTCCCCTCCAGGCGACCGCTGAGGATCAGCGAACCAACCTTGACTTCGGCAATCATCTCCCCGCTTTCCCCAACCACAAGGGTATCGCTCGATTCGATTTCGCCCCGGAAAGATCCATCAAGACGCACAATTTCACTGAATGACAATTTCCCCTCAAACTGGCTGCCCGCACCAAGAAAAGCCTTAATATCGCTTTTCTCGCGAGACTGGGAAAATGATGAACCGCGTGCGCTTTTTCTCTTGAACATGTTCGGCTCCAACTAATTCAGGGACAATCCGGGAGGACGGGCTCATTGAAGTGATGCCAGGACCCGGGCCAGTTCCTCGCGGGAAGAAAAGGTAATTTCTATCTTGCCGCCTTTTTTCCCTTTGGGCTTGATAGCGACCGGAACCGAGAGGGCTGCATGAATTTTTTCCTGCGCGTTTTTCAGCTCCGGATCCTGGAGCTGTTCTTTGTTGGACTTTTCTTTGGGGGGAGAAGCCGGTCGCCCGTAATTTTTGATTTTCTTGACCATCGCTTCCGTTTCCCGCACTGAAAGTTTTTTACGCTGCAGCTCGCGGCTTCCCTCCAGAATATCCTCCTCGTTTTCGAGAGAGAGAAGGGCGCGTGCATGTCCCATGCTCAACTGTCCCCGCAGCAGATCTTCCCGTACCGGATCGGGCAATTTCAAAAGACGCAGGGAATTGGCAATGGAGGAACGATCCTTTCCCACCCGGCGGGCCACCTCCTCCTGGGACAGATCGAAATTGCCGATCAGATTGCGGTAGGCTTCGGCTTCTTCCACCGGGTTGAGATCCTCACGCTGGATATTCTCGATCAGTGCCATCTCAAGTGCCCAATCCTCGGAGACGTCTTTGATGACGACGGGGACTTCGTCCAGACCGGCTTTCTGTGCGGCCCGCCAGCGGCGTTCGCCTGCAATGATCTGGTAGTGATCTTCCACCCGCCGCACAACCAGGGGCTGAATAATTCCTTTTTCGCGCACAGAAGCCACAAGTTCCTCCATTTTGGCATCATCGAAGAACTTGCGCGGCTGATCGGTATGAGGACGAAGGTCCTTGAGGGGACAATGGAAAAACTTCTTATCGGTCGTTTGAGCCGCTGAACCGAGCAGCGCGCCCATCCCCCGTCCTAAAGCGGGTCGCTTTGCCATATCAATCTCCCATTCCGATAATTTCACGGGCCAGGTCCAGGTAAGCAACCGCACCCTTGGAGCTGACGTCATACAGAAGAACCGGAACTCCATGGCTTGGAGCTTCAGACAGACGGACGTTGCGGGGAATAATGGTCTGAAAAACCTGCCCTTCAAAATGCTTGCGAATTTCAACGGTGACCTGATGGGACAGGTTATTGCGCCCATCGAACATCGTAAGGAGAATTCCGTGGATTTCGAGGCGGGGGTTGAGCTGAGTTTTGATGATGCGGATTGTGTTCATCAACTGGGACAATCCCTCCATCGCATAAAATTCGCATTGCAGGGGCACCAGGACAGAATCTGCCGCTGTCAGGGCATTGACGGTCAGAAGTCCCAGCGAGGGAGGACAGTCGATGACGACGAAATCATATTCGTGACGGATGGATTCCAGTGCGCTTTTGAGTTTGATTTCGCGGGCAAGGGCAGTCACCAATTCGATCTCGGCCCCGATCAGGTCGGTGTTGGATGGCAGCACATCGAGCAGGTCGAGGTCGGTTTTCACCAGAATATCACGAACATCAGCCTCTCCGAGCAGAGCGTGATAAACCGTGTATTCAAGCGCTGTTTTGTCGATTCCCAAACCGGTGCAGGCATTGGCCTGGGGATCCATATCCACCAAAAGAGTTCTTTTTTCCGCGGCGGCAATGGATGCCGCAAGATTTACAGCGGTGGTCGTCTTGCCGACACCGCCCTTCTGATTTGCTATGGCAATGATTTTGGCCATGGTTCAACTCCTCGTGAGCACATCAAGGGCGACAGCATACCACAAGGATAGCTGCAGCAGAATAAATAAAATGGCTCTGAGGGTTATAGGTAGCTTTCTGTACCGCTTTCTATCGTTTTTCGAAAATCAGAAGGTGGCGGCGCGCCCTGCTCACCGGAAGAAGAATCGATTGATTAGCGCGCAGGACGAATTTCTCTAGATTGTTATTGCCTTCCGTTTCAGAAAGATGGCCTTCGCGAGGTCCTTTCATGGCGATCAGCAACCCCGATTTTTTCAAATAAGGCGAGGCCCATTCCATCAATTGAGGCAATTCGGTCAATGCGCGGGCGACCACCACATCAAACAAATCCTCCTTGTCAAGCAACCGCTCATAGTCTTCGATGCGCCCGTGACAGGGACTGAAATTGGCAAGGCCAACCATTCTTGCGGCATGCCGCTGAAAGTGAATTTTTTTTGCCACCGCCTCCAGAGAGAACACTTTCAGATCGGATCGAGCCACTGCGACGGGAATTCCAGGCAACCCCGCACCTGAACCCATATCCAGCAGTCTGCTCCCTTCAGGAATAAAAGGTAAAACAGTCACCGAGTCGACAAGGTTTTTCTCGACACTCTCTTCCGGGTCACAGACAGCGGTCAGATTGATTTTCTTATTCCAGCGCAGCAGTTCTTCCTGATAGATCAGCAGTCTTTTCCGAATCTGCTCATCGATCTGCAACCCAAGGGCGCCCATGCACTGCTTTATTTTTGCATCGAGGGACAATTTCATTGACATGGTCTTTTTATTTTTTGCGTACCGCAACGGATAATACGGCGATCGCCGCCGGAGTTACGCCTGGGATGCGGGAAGCCTGGCCTAGCGTGGCTGGCTGAGTCTTCATCAATTTTTCACGCACCTCGAAGGACAGGCCGGCAAGCTTTTCATAGTTGAAGTCTTCCGGAATCACTACCTGCTCGGTTCTGCGAAACCTTTCGACCATCTCCTTCTGCCGCTCGATATATCCTGCATATTTGGTCTGAATTTCCAACTGTTCCCTGGCCGGCTGAGAAATAGAGCTGAGGTCCTCATCGATAAAAATCAGATCATCGAGACTTATTTCTGGACGCCGCAACAACTCCTCAAGGGTCTGTCGTTGGCGCAACTCATCCAGAGGCAATTGCTGCACGATATCTTTTTGGGCCGGAGACACCTTGATCTGGCGCAGTCGCTCCCGGCCGCGCTCCACCTGTTCCTGCTTTTCGCTGAAATTCCGCCAGCGCTCATCATTCACCAATCCTACTTTGCGTCCCAGCGGCGTCAATCGTTGATCTGCGTTGTCCTCTCTCAACAGCAAGCGGTATTCAGAGCGCGATGTAAACATGCGATAAGGCTCGTTGGTTCCGAGGGTGACCAAATCATCCACCATCACCCCGATATACGAAGTGTCGCGGGTCAACACCAGCGGATCATCTTCTCTCACCTGCAGTGCAGCGTTGATTCCTGCGAGAAGCCCCTGGGCCGCAGCTTCTTCATAACCGGACGTCCCGTTGATCTGTCCGGCATGGAAAAGTCCCTCGACCTTCAGTGTCTCCAACGTCGCGCGCAGCTGTGTCGGAGGGAAATAATCATATTCGATCGCATACCCCGGCCGCATGATCTCGACCTGTTCCAGTCCTGGGATTGTGCGCAGAAAAGCCAATTGAACATCCGCCGGCAAAGAGGTGGAGACCCCATTGGGATAGACCTCGCGGGTGGCCAGACCTTCGGGTTCCAAAAAAATCTGATGCTGATCCTTGTCCGGAAAGCGATGAACCTTATCCTCTATGGAAGGGCAGTAGCGTGGACCTACCCCTTTAATTTTTCCGGTGTAGAGGGGAGAGCGATCCAGCCCTGAACGAATAACATCATGAGTGTGGGGGTTGGTATAGGTGATATAGCAGGGAACCTGCGGCGACTGGATTTTTTCCGTTAAAAAGGAAAAAGGCCTGGGCTGCGGATCACCGTGCTGCTTCTCCAATTTGACATAGTCGATAGAATCCCCTGCCAGTCGTGCAGGCGTCCCGGTTTTCAACCTGCCGACTTCAAAACCGAGATCCTCAAGTTGTCCTGACAATCCCTCGGAGGCAGGTTCACCCGCGCGACCCGACCCGTAGTGATTAAGACCAATATGGACCAATCCTCCCAGAAATGTTCCGTTGGTCAAAATAACTTTTTCACCCTTGTAAGCAATCCCTTCACGGGTTTCAACCCCCGCAACGGACGACCCGCTCAACATCAGGCGATTAACCGTACCCTGCTTCAGAAATAAACCGGGTTGGCGTTCCAGCCTGGTCTTCATCTCCTGATTATACCTGGAGCGATCGGCCTGAGCCCGGGTCGCACGAACCGCTGGCCCCTTTTTGGTATTCAACATTCGAAATTGAATACCCACCGTATCAATAACCCTGGCCATTTCCCCACCAAGGGCATCAATTTCCTTTACCAGGTGGCCCTTTGCCAACCCACCAATCGCTGGATTACATGACATCAACGCTACAGTGTCGAGATTCATGGTCAGCAGCAAAGTGATGCAGCCCATTCGTGCCGCCGCCAGGGCCGCCTCGCATCCGGCGTGGCCCGCGCCGACAACAATGACGTCATATTTTTTGCCGTAATCGCTCAACATATTGCACCTGATCAAAAAAATGTTTCACGTGAAACATTTAAATCAAAATAAGTCTTAAAACTGATAATTATATTTTTTACAGAATAAACCGAAAAAGAGAAGCCTCAGATTACAAAAAGTTACTATTTCCCAATGCAAAACCGGCTGAAAATGCGATTGATAACCTCTTCGGGGGCAGTATCCCCGGTAACCACACCAAGAGATTCAACAGCTTCCCGCAAATCAAGCGCTATAAATTCCGGGGAGAGGCCTGCATTCAGACTCTCTACCGTTTTGTGGAGCTTATCCAGGGTTTGGGAAAGAGCATGATGGTGACGCTCTTCAGTCAAAATCAGAGATTCTGGGCATTCCACACCATCGTCAACACCGACACGGATGCGAAGTTCATCGCGGAGTCGATCGATTCCGGCGCCGGTGGAGGCGGACACAGATATTACGGGAAGATAAGAGGGAAGGGGAGGGATCTCAACAGAGGGGAGGTCGCTTTTATTGATGACGATAATGCAGTTTTTCTTGCCGCATCGCATCAGGGCAGAACGATCTTCATCATCCATACCCCGGTGGCCGTCGATCACAAAAAGGACGAGATCCGCCTGGGCAATCTTGCTGCATGCACGTCGGACACCTTCCTGTTCCACCGGATCGTCACTGTCGCGCAGACCGGCGGTATCGGTCAGCCGCAAACGCAGGCCGTCAAGATCGAGCTGCTCTTCAAGAGTGTCGCGGGTGGTCCCGGGAAGGTCGGTGACAATAGCGCGATCGGTGCCGACAAGCGCGTTGAGCAGAGAACTTTTGCCGACATTGGGTTTGCCGAGAATAAGGACTGAAACCCCTTCCCGCAGCACCCGACCGTTGCGAAAACTGGCAACAACCGGCCGAAGACTCTCTATAACAGCGGCCAGGGTACTGAGAATACTGTCAAAGGAAGGGTGATCGATATCCTCTTCGGGAAAATCGATCCAGGTTTCAAGAAGTGCAAGTGAATCAAGCAGTTGTTCCTTGAGTTGAGTGCAGAAATGGGCCAGGGAACCTTCAAGATGTCGAACAGCGATCTGATGGGCGCTGCGATGCCGTGCTTCGATCACCTCCATGACCCCTTCTGCCTGGCTGAGATCAATCCGTCCATTGAGAAAAGCCCGCAAAGTAAATTCCCCGGGCTGGGCGGTTCTTGCCCCGGCCTGACGCAGGGTTTCAAGAATCCGTCGGCCGACGACCAACCCGCCGTGGCAGTGAATCTCAACGACATCCTCACGGGTATAGGAACGCGGTGAGGCCATATAAACCGCCATGACTTCATCAATGACACGGTGACTGGAATCGACAAATTGTCCGTAATAAAGGCGATGACTTGTCCAGGGAGGGAATCCACCCCCGCGGCCAACCACAAAAGGTCGAACGAGTTCCAGGCACCCGGAACCGGATAGGCGGATTATGCCGATACCGCCCTGTCCGAAAGAAGTCGCGGGCGCCACAATGATCTCTTCACCCGGCGGCCGGTTTCCGATAACGTCCTGTGAGCAGGTTGTAAGAGGCAGATCAGAACTCATACAGATCCACGAAGTATCAGTCTTTTTGGCGATAAATCAGGTACTGCTGACCGATTGTCAACAGGTTGTTCACCAACCAATAGAGCACCAGGCCGGCTGGAAAATTAAGAAACAGAACGGTAAAAACAATAGGCATGGCGAGAAAAAGTTTCGCCTGCATGGGATCCATCGTAGAGGGGGTCAGTTTCTGTTGAACAAACATCGAGGCCCCCATAAGCAAAGGAGTCACATAGTAGGGGTCCTTGGCTGAGAGGTCGGCAATCCACAGAAAAAAAGGCGCATGACGCAGTTCAATGGAAATCAGCAGGGTTTTATAAAGAGCGAAGAAAACGGGAATCTGAACAAGCATAGGGAGACACCCGCCCAAAGGATTAACTCGATGCTCCTTATAAAGATTCATCAATTCGACATTGAGACGCTGCTTGTCATTCTTATATTTTTCACGCAGTTTCTGCATCTGCGGCTGCAGTTTCTGCATCCCCTTCATGGAGGTATAGCTCTTCTGAGTCAACGGCCAGAAAATAAGTTTGATAATGACGGTCAACAGAATAATGGCGAGACCGTAGTTATGCAGGAATCCGTAAAAAAACTTAAGAACATGAAGAAGAGGCCGAGCAAGGAACCCGAAAAACCCGAAGTCCACAGCGTCACTCAAACGGTGCCCGGCGGCGGAAAGAATATCGAAGTCTTTGGGCCCCATGTAGGTTTTGAAAGAAAACTCGCGCACATCACCGGGAGATAGGGTCTGGTATCCGGTAAAAAGAGAAGTCACAACCATGTCCGACAGATAACGGACCTGCGCTTCGGTGATCGTGTCATCTACCGGAATCAGAGCGGTCAGAAAATATTTTTTTTCAAACCCGGTCCATAAGATCGGTGCGGAATATTTTTTCTCTTCATCCCGCAGGTCTTTGACCTTGTCCTGGTATTTTTTTTCTTCAGTCAGGGTGGTCGGACCGACGAATTCGTACCTACTCCCTTCCATATCATCAGACCAGGGCTGCACATGGGAAAAAACAAGATTGCCGGAGAGGGGAGCCCTGCCTTGGTTGGCGATCCTGAGAGTCACATTGATCTGATAATGATCAGCATCGATTTCAAGGGTTTTGACGAGATCCAGACCTTCAGCCGTCTCAGCGGTAAAAACCAGGGAAACCTCTTCTCCTTCAGAGAGGCGCAGATCACCACGATCATGCCGTGACCAGGACAGCCCTCCAAGGGAACGAAACCCATCTGTTCCCCCGAAACCAAGGGTGCCGGTGCCACGTTGAAGAGTATCAACCAGAACAACTACGTTCTCTGTATCCTTCAGTGACTGGCGATAATTTTTCAGTTCAGTACGAAGAACGCGACCGCTGTCCTGTGCAAGAGTCAACCTCAAGCGCGGCGTCTCAACCACAAATGTACCCTTTTCGGTTGAGGCTTCGAGCGGAAATTCCACATTGCCGGAAACGGAACGATCAACAGGCGCGGAAGAAGCAGCAGGCGTTTCGGGAGAGGAAGACTCACTGATTTCCTGCTGTTGGGCAACCTTATTTTCCTGCTGGGACTGCGAAGGAAAAAGAATGGAAAAACCCATCCAGACTACCAGCATGAGAAGTATCGCTATCAGGGTTTGCTTGTTTTCCATGAGAACTCCCGATCAATAAAACATCAGGGGAGAGGATCGTATCCCCCTGGGTGAAAAGGATGACATTTCGCCAGGCGTTTGCAGCCGAGATAAACCCCGTGCAGGATTCCATATTGACGAATCGCCTGAAAAATATATTCAGAACAGGTAGGATGAAAACGACAGGAAGGCCCCTTCAACGGAGAGAGGCAGATCTGGTAAAAGCGAATAAGGGCAAGTAGGATGCGACGCATGAGTTACTCCCGCATCAATACCGCTTGAATTTCCTGGAGCACATCGGAATAACGCAGCGCTGGTGCCCCGCGCCGGGCTATAATACTGAAATCCCGACTCGGAGTCGCTACCTTGAGATACCGTCGAAAAACTTCCCGCAGCAACCGCTTGGCCCGGTTTCTCTGGGGTGCATTTCCGACTTTGCGGCTGGCAGTGATGCCGAGACGGTTATACCCCAGACCGTTTAATCTCTGGTATACAAGAAAGTGGGGCGTTTTAAAAAAACGCCCCTGCTTTCTGACCAGATTGAATTCACGACTGTATTTAAGACGTGCGAACCCAGGAAAAGCCTGTGGTTTACCCGCAGTCACGATCTATTTTTTAGGAGTGGTTACGGCAAGCTGGCGCCGGCCGCGGGAGCGACGACGGTTAATCACCTGACGCCCATTCTTGGTCAGCATCCGCTTCCGGAAGCCATGGGTTCTTTTACGACGAATACGACTGGGCTGGTATGTTCTTTTGCTCATTATGCAGGCTCCTCTGGAGTAATTGATTCTTCAGGCGAAATCCAATAAAAAACATATTCTCAGATCAATGTCAACACTGTTTCCAGTTCGGAACTAAGAAAACAGTTGAACGACACAACCAATAAATCCCCTTGAAATTAACGAGAGGCTCTGTTAGTTTATAGTCTTTCTAATTGTTTTAAATGACTGTTTTTTATTACGAATTTCATTTTATCCACACCTGTTTACAAAATTGTTTAAAACTTGGAAGGCGATTGTTGACTGCGCTTCGACCTCAAAAAAATGAATTGATTTATATGGATACTCTCTGGCGTGAAACCCTCGAACAACTGGAACAGAAGCTGAGCCCGCAGCTTTTTTCAACCTGGATAAAACCGATCGAATTTATCCGGGTCGAGAAATCAAATGTTTTTCTACGGGTTCCCAACCGGTTTTTCCTTGACTGGATCCGGGACAACTACGTCCACAAAATAAAGGAAACCCTGGCCGATGTAGGTGCCGTCGACTACAAAGTCGAATTTGAAATTTCATCGCGCCCCCGACCGCAGGAAAATTTCTCAACAAAAAATAAAAGCCGGGTTAAAAACTCCTTCACGCCGTCACCTGAACCGACTTCGTCCCAACCCGCGGCAGAAAACTGGAATACCAATCTCAACCCCAAATACGTGTTTACCGATTTTGTATCGGGATCCTCAAATCAGTTTGCCCATGCGGCCGCCATGGCGGTGGCCAACAATCCCGCCACCACCTACAACCCCCTGTTTATTTATGGGGGAGTCGGGCTGGGAAAAACTCACCTGGTCAACGCCATCGGCAATGCGATCCTCAAAAAAAACAGTTCAATGCGGGTGTGCTATTATACGTCCGAAAAATTTATGAATGAATTGATCAATTCCCTCCGATATGCACGAATGGACGAATTCCGTAATAAATTCAGATCAATGGACGTTCTTCTGATCGATGATGTCCAGTTCATTGCCGGCAAGGAGCGTACTCAGGAAGAATTTTTTCACACATTTAATGCCCTGTACGAATCGCATAAGCAGATTGTCGTGACTTCGGATAAATTTCCTAAAGAGATCCCCGGGCTGGAAGAACGGCTGAGATCGCGCTTTGAATGGGGACTGATCGCTGATATCCAGCCACCGGATGTCGAAACCAAGCAGGCGATTCTTAAAATGAAGGCAGAGAAAAACAGGATCACCCTTCCGGAAGAGGTCATCCAGTTCCTGTCCAATTCCATCACCAGCAACGTCCGTGAACTGGAAGGTTTTCTGATCCGTCTCGGCGCATACGCCAGCCTTACTGCGACACCCATTACCCTTGATCTGGCCCGGGAGGTACTCAAGGACATCCTGGTGGAAAAGAACAAGGAAATTACCGTCGAAGAAATCCAGAAGGTGGTGGCCCAGCATTTCAGTCTCAAGGTTGCCGATCTCAAGTCGCCCAAAAGGCTCAAGGCTCTGGTGCTCCCTCGTCAGATCGCCATGTATCTGTCGCGCCAGTTGACCTCGCAGTCTTTTCCGGAAATCGGCGACAAATTCGGCGGAAAGGATCATTCAACTATAATCCATGCCATCAAAAAAGTGGAAAGGCTCATGGAGGATGATTTTCAACTGCGTACCACCGTCGGCAATCTCAAAAATGCCCTGAGTCGCTGACAGAGAACAAGCTGTGGATGAAAAGGTGTACACACCGGGGATAAATCGGCCACTGGCGCTTATCAACAAATTGCCGTTTTTTATGCCACCGCCAACCACGATTCAATCAACATCGCCAACACGTTCGGTGAGCGGGCTCAGGCATGCTGTTCACAGTTTCCACAGACAACGACTATTTACGACTATAAAGAAGTTTAAAACCCATAGACTATAATCATTTGCTGTTGATCGGAGGATTCATGAAATTCGCGGTGGAAAAACAGGTCTTCCTCAAGGGCCTGGCAAAAATTCAGGGAATCGTTGAGAAAAAAAACACCATCCCGGTCCTGGCCAATGTTCTTATCACAGCCGAAGAGGATCGTCTCTGTCTCACCGCCACCGATCTTGAAGTGGGAATGCGGGCATTTTATCCGGCCCGCATCGACAGCGCCGGATCAATTACCGTTTCGGCAAAAAAATTGTACGAAATCATTCGGGAACTCCCGGAAGGCGAAATTTCCTTTCGCGCCAAGAAGAACTGCTGGATTGAAATCCGTGGCGGGAAAGCGCTTTTCAA
>OBLN01000478.1_pt1 | contig 14512 bp, 9 predicted proteins | sample 1519301 | NCBI WGS metagenome assembly OBLN01 (sample SAMEA2452533, study PRJEB22499) | sediment metagenome | reverse complement strand
CTCCTCAGCATCAACCAACTCGGCCTTGGTGGTGGGGAAGCCGTCAGCAGCCTTGTTGAGACCGGTTACATGGAATTTATACCCGGATCCAAAAGATGCCAGAGGGGGGACTTGCCCCTTGCTCGCATCATAGGGCTTGTATTCCTCAGGGGAAACATCGGGAGCCTGACGATCAATCACTTCAAGCTCGCCCGGTTCGGGGAACTCGACACGCTCACGCATGTGGCCGACAATCTCATCGAAAAGCACCTGAACGGGCATGCGATATTTTTCAGCCAGGTTGAAGGCACGCACCGTTTCAGAAAAAATTTCCTGGCAGGTCGAAGGCACAAGAGCGATCGCAGCGTGATCGCCATGCGTTCCCCAGCGGGCCTGCATCACATCGGATTGCCCGGGGCCGGTCGGCATGCCGGTCGAGGGGCCACCGCGCATGACATTAATAATGACGCACGGCGTTTCAGCGATGCAGGCATAGCCGATCAATTCCTGCTTGAGAGAAAAACCGGGCCCCGATGTCGCGGTAATAGACTTGGAACCGGTAAGGGAAGCACCGATCACGGCAGCCATGGCGCCGATTTCGTCTTCCATCTGAATGAATTTCCCTCCAATTTTGGGCAGTTCAACGGACAGAACTTCCGCAACTTCCGTAGAGGGGGTGATGGGGTAGCCAGCAAAAAATTTGACGCCGGCATAAACTGCACCGTGCGCACACGCTTCGTTCCCCTGGAGAAGAGCAACTTTCTTAGCCACGTTATCCTTCCTCCTGTAACGGTTTAGGCGATTTTCTCGACCTTGATGGCAAAATCAGGGCAGCGCAATTCGCACTGCATACAAGCGATGCAAGCTTCAGGCTTGGCCGCTTTGACCGTAAAAAGATCCATTTCGAGGACCTGGGTGGGGCAGAACTCTACGCAGATGTTGCACCCCTTGCAGTACCTCTCAATGATTTCCACTTTTCCTTTGGCGCTCATTCCCTGTCGTCTCCTTTTTTATGATAACCGTCCGAATAAGGTTTTCCCAAAACGGCGGAATGTTACCATAAGCAGTTCGTTCAAGCCAGATTTTTTTGTATACGAATACCAATATCCAAATTTATTTTCGGAAGACTCGCAAAATCATGCCCAAAATCATGCCGAATAGCAGGAAATCTCAATAGCCAGAAATCAAAATGGCTACGAAGGCAAAAAGGAAATCGGCAAAATCCAGGAATATCAATCCGGAGGGGGCCTTCCTTGAAAGGAATATTTCCTCAATACTTAAAAAAAGAAAATAAGGGCAATGTCGCCATTGCCCTTTTAATGGTCATGACATTGGATAGGTATCAAAAAGCCTACATTTTCATACTTCCAACAAGCTCTTTAACGGCATTGACTGAATTGTCGAACATCGCCTGCTCTTCACCATTGAGCTTGAACTCGATGATTTTTTCAACGCCGTTAGCGCCGAGGATGCAGGGGACGCCCACATAGTAGTTGTCAACGCCATACTCGCCCTTGAGCAGGGCGCAGGTGGGCAGCACGCGCTTCTGATCTTTCAGAATAGACTCGGCCATGGCGATGGCAGAAGAAGCAGGACTGTAGAAAGCGCTGCCGGTCTTAAGCAGGGCAACAACCTCGCCACCAGCTTTCTTGGTACGCTCAACCAGGCCATCCATGACTTCCTGGGCTTTAGCGGCGCTGCCGTACTTCTGCTCGAGAAGTTCCATCACCGGAATGCCCTTGACGCTGGCATAACGGACAAGAGGGACCATGGTGTCGCCATGACCACCCAGAGTCATTGCGGTCACGTCCTTGACGGATACGCCCAGCTCCCAGGCGATAAAACTTTCGAAACGTGCAGAGTCGAGAACCCCGGCCTGCCCCATAACACGCTCGGAGGGGAAACCGGTAATCTTCTGGCACAACGTGACCATGGCGTCGAGAGGATTGGAAATGATAATGACGAAGGAGTTCGGGGCATACTGCTTGATACCCTCGGCCACCTGGGTCATGATTTTGGAATTGACCTCGATCAGATCATCGCGGCTCATACCGGGCTTACGCGGCAGGCCGGCGGTCACGATCACCACGTCGGAACCTTCAATGTCCTTGTAATCGTTGGTCCCCTTGAGTTCAACATCGAACCCGTCGACAGGAGAAGCCTCGGCAAGGTCAAGCATCTTGCCCTGCGGCAGGCCTTCGACGATATCGAACATGACGACGTCGCCCAACTCCCGCTGGGCTGCAAGCTGAGCAAGTACGCCACCGATTTGACCACCACCGATCAATGCAATTCTGGGTCTCGCCATTCTCTCTCTCCTTTACACGTGAAATTACGCCTTCCTCCAAATGGAAGGCATGGATATAACAACGTTTCCACCAAAGAAGCTGGAGCGCATACTGCGTATACAGTATACAGAAAGCATTTCTCTGTCAAGAACTTTGCTTTGTAACAGATTTTTCAGGAAAATTTAGACAAAACACCCTTTTACCATTCAGACAAAAAAGCTGAAAAAAACAAAAACCCGCCTTATGGCGGGTTTTTGTTTTTTTCTTCCATATTTACATTGCATCTATGATGCTGTTCAGAGTCGGGCTGGGGCGCATTGCTTTGACAGCCAAAACCGGGTCCGGACGGTAGTAACCGCCAATATCAACCGGCTGCCCTTGTGCGTCAAGCAACTCCTGAGCAATTTTTTCTTTATTCTCTTCGAGCTGCTTGGCCACCTTGCCAAAACGCTCTTTCAGCTCTGCGTCCTTATCCTGTGCCGCAAGAGCTTTTGCCCAATAAAGGGTCAGGTAGAATGTGCTGCCGCGATTATCGATCTCGTTGACCTTGCGCGAAGGCAGATGACCATTTTCAAGATATTGACCAACGGCCTCATCAAGAGTTTCGGCCAGAATTTTGGCTTTCGCACTCTTGTTCTTTTCTGCAATCATTTCCAGAGAGGGCACCAGAGCACAGTACTCCCCCAGGGAGTCCCACCGCAGATGACCTTCTTTGAGGAACTGCTGCACATGTTTGGGCGCGGAACCACCGGCTCCCGTTTCAAACAATCCGCCACCGGCCAGCAAAGGCACGATGGAGAGCATACGGGCACTTGTTCCAAGTTCAAGGATGGGGAACAGGTCGGTCAGATAATCGCGAAGAACGTTTCCGGTCACCGAGATCGTGTCAAGCCCTTTGCGCGAACGCTCGCAACTGAACTTCATGGCATCGACCGGCTTCATGATGCGGATATCAAGCCCGCTGGTGTCATGATCCTTAAGGTAAGTGTTGACCTTCTTAATCATTTCCCGGTCATGCGCACGGTTGTCGTCGAGCCAGAAAATGGCGGGAGCACCGGACTCGCGGGCACGCTCAACAGCCAGACGCACCCAGTCTTTGATGGGAATATCTTTTGCCTGGCAGGCGCGAAAAACGTCGCCGGGCTCAACCTTCTGCTCAAGCAGTGTGGCCCCTGACGCATCGACAATGCGAAAGGTCCCTTTGGCCGGGGCGGTGAAAGTCTTATCATGGGAACCGTACTCTTCGGCTTTCTGCGCCATCAGCCCGACGTTGGACACGCTGCCCATGGTCGCCGGGTCAAACTGGCCGTTTTTCTGACAGTCTTCGATCATGGCCTGATATATGGTCGCATAACAGCGGTCAGGGATCATGGCGACGGTATCCTGCAGTTCATCTTCGGTATTCCACATGCGACCGCCGTCCCGCACCACGTTAGGCATGGAAGCGTCGACGATGATGTCGTTGGGAACATGGAGGTTGGTGATCCCGCGACGGGAATCGACCATGGCGAGAGCCGGGCCGCTCTTGTAGCAGGCGTTGATGTCAGCTTCAATCTGAGCTTTCTTGTCTGCCGGGAGACGATCGAGCTTTTCCAGAATATCGGCAAGACCGTAATTGGGGCTGGCACCGATTTCCTTGAGTTCAGCCGCATACTTGTCAAGAGCATCCTTGAAATAGACCTTGACGCAATGCCCGAAGAGAATGGGGTCGGAGACCTTCATCATGGTCGCCTTGAGGTGCAGAGACAGCAGGACGCCCTTCTGCTTGGCCTCATCCATGGTCCTGGCGTAAAACTTCTGCAGTTCCGCAACGTCCATGTGGGTCGAATCAAGGACTTCGCCTGCCTGCAGAGGAAGTTTCTCTTTCATGACGGTCACGCTGCCGTCTTCGGCGACGAATTCGATTTTGGTATCGGTCGCCTTATCCAGAGTAATGGATGTTTCATTGTCGTAGAAATCGCCCTTGTCCATATGCGCCACGCGGCACTGGGAAACTTCAGGCCAGGGCTTCATCATTTTGTGAGGATTTTTCTGAGCGAACTTCTTGACCGCCGCGGCCGGCCGCCGATCGGAATTTCCTTCGCGCAGGACCGGGTTGACGGCGCTGCCGAGGACTTTGCCGAAACGCTCCTGCAGCTTTTTTTCCTCATCATTCTGGGGCTCTTCAGGGTAGACGGGGAGGTCATACCCTTTGGACCGCAGCTCCTTGAGCGCCGCCTGCAGCTGAGGGATGGACGCGCTGATATTGGGCAGCTTGATGATGTTGGCTTCAGGCTTTTTCACCAATTTACCCAATTCGGCGAGATAATCGGGGATTTTCTGCTCATCTTTGAGTTTGTCGGGAAAGTTGGCAATGATGCGTCCCGACAGAGAGATGTCGCGGGTTTCAACTTCAATTCCAGTCCCCTTGGTGAAGGCCCGGAGGACGGGAAGCAGCGCATAGGTTGCCAGCGCAGGCGCTTCGTCAATTTCTGTCCAGGTAATTTTTGATGCCATGTCGTCTCTCTCTTTGAAATTCAGGCGAAAAAACCGATTGCCTTAACCACCTGCAAAGCGGGAACCTTCGCGCCCGGATAAGAACCAATCCGGTCGGCCGCGAGACAAGAGTCATCCCTCCCCCGCATGAACGAATCGACCCTCCGGGACCAAAACGTGTATACAGTATACAAACCCCAATATACTGTCAAGGAAAATCCATGCCGGTAGAAGGCATACAGGACCTCTGCTTTAGCCAACCACCAGAACCAAGGCGCACCCTGCAGCCGACACTATGAAAGGGGGAGGAAAAGACCTTCTGCCCACCCCCTCCGGGGCACTTCGAGAGGCTGCAAAATCAGAAGTTCACTTGTTCGAGGACTGTGGCAGCAGCTGCCCGATGGGGAAAATTTCAGACTGGCGAGCCTGCTCACGGGCCTCTTCAAGTTCCGCTTCGGTCATATTCCTCGGCACCTCCAGGGTTTGCCCTTCATAGACGCGCCGCGGGTCCTTGATCTGATCACGATTTGCGCGATACAAAACGGGCCACAGCAAGGGATCGCCATAGACTTCCGGGCGGATAGAGATCAACCAGAGAGTATCGCCCTCCTGAACATCATAGCGGGAGACCTTTTCAGGTTCCGGTTCCGGCGGCGGCTCAGGTGCAGGCCTGGTTTCAGGTGCACGAGCCTTTTGAGCGGATTTGGGGGGGGCGGGAGAGGTGGCAGCTTTTTCCTGGCTGGCCTCAAGCTGTCTGCGGCGCTCAGCCTCTTCCCGTGCTTTGAGTTCCTTCTCCAACCGATCCTGCTCTTCTTGAGCAGCCTGAATCGAAACACGCGCGAAATGGTCGGCAATCGCAAAAGCGGAACGCGCTTGCTCATATTCACCTGCGTTGAGAAGCGCCTCGCCTCTCTTCAACGCCTCATAGGCCTTCTGGTAATGCTGCGTCGCCAGATGATCGGCTCCCAATGAATACGCCCGGGCCACAATGCGCTGTGCCCCACCAAGCTCTTCACGGGGAGCAACGGCGCACCCCGACACAAGCCCCATTAAAGACACCGCTACAAGCAGGGAGCGGACAACTGAGCAGAACATATGTCTCTGCGGAGGCACTACCATCCGTGAAAGACTCCTGGCGGCTGTTTATCGGTCGCATTTTCAGATCTGGACAAAGGGTTCACTGGAGAAAAAGCGGGGGCGCCCCGATCCTTCGGAATCACCCCCGCGCTACAGACATCGGACCCCAAAATAGACTTATTTGGGGCGCACAACCGAACGGATGGACAACTCGCGCAACTGCTTTTCATCCACCGGACCCGGAGCTTCGGACATCATGCAGGTCGCTTTCTGTGTCTTCGGGAAAGCAATGACATCGCGGATGGAGTCCGCGCCGGTGAGGATCATAACCAGGCGATCCAGACCGAAGGCGATGCCGCCATGGGGCGGAGCGCCGTACTGCAACGCTTCAAGAAGGAAGCCGAACTTCGTAGAGGCCTCCTCTTCACCGATCCCCATCAGGTCGAACATGCGACTCTGAACCGCGCTGTCGTGGATACGGATACTGCCGCCGCCGATCTCCGATCCGTTGAGAACCAGGTCGTAAGCTTTGGCGCGCGCCTTGCCGGGATCGCTCTCGAGCAGCGGGATATCCTCATCCATCGGCGCGGTGAAGGGGTGATGCACCGCCACATGGCGGCGCGCCTCCCCATCCCACTCCAGCAGGGGGAAATCCGTCACCCAGACGAATCGATAAGCCTGCTTGTCGATCAGGCCCAGCTTGTGGCCGAGATGCCCTCTCAGGCGACCGAGAGCCTCATTGGCGATCTGGAAAGAATCGGCGACGAAAACCAGCAGGTCTCCGGTTTCCGCCTTGAGAGCATCGTTGATGCTGCCGACTTCCGCTTCACTGAAAAATTTGGTGATCGGCGATTGCCAGCCGTCAGGGTTGACCTTGACCCAGGCCAGACCTTTAGCGCCATAAATTTTGACGAACTCCGTAAGGTCGTCAAGCTCCTTGCGGGACATGGAGGCCCCACCCTTGACATTCATGGCTTTGACGATTCCACCCCACTGCACGGCATCGGCAAAAACCTTGAAGCCGCTTTCACGCACCAGGTCGGAGATTTCAACCAGCTCCATGTCAAACCGCAGATCGGGATTATCTACCCCATACCGGGCAAGTGCTTCCGCATAGGTCATGCGGCCCATGGGCAGCGCAATTTCGGCGCCGATAGTTTCCTTGAAGATGCGGGCGATCATCTCCTCCATGACCCCCATGACATCTTCACGATCGGCGAAGCTCATCTCACAGTCAATCTGAGTGAATTCCGGCTGCCGGTCGGCGCGCAGGTCTTCATCGCGGAAGCATTTAACGATCTGCATATAGCGGTCAAAACCACTGACCATCAGAATCTGCTTGAAAAGCTGCGGTGACTGGGGCAGAGCATAGAACATCCCCTGGTTCACCCGGCTGGGGACCAGATAATCGCGCGCGCCCTCAGGAGTGCTTTTGGTCAGAAAAGGCGTTTCAACTTCCACGAATTCCTGAGATGCGAGATACTCGCGGGCAATCCGCGTCACCTGGTGGCGCAGAATCAGATTCTGCTGCAGCGCCGGACGCCGCAGGTCGAGATAACGATACTTCAGGCGGGTGTTTTCAGCGACATCACTGTATTCATCCAGCATAAAGGGAGGGGTCTTAGCGATATTGAGAACACGCAGCTCACGCACCTCAACTTCCACTTCGCCCGTTTTCATCTTCGGGTTGACCGTCCCCTCGGGACGAGGCGAAACCTGGCCGCGAACGGCGATGACATACTCGCTGCGAACCTTGTCCGCTTTGCTGTGAGCCTCGGGGTCACGATCCGGGTCAAGGGCGAGCTGTGCAACCCCCTCGCGGTCGCGCAGATCGATAAAAATCAACCCGCCGTGGTCACGGCGACGATGCACCCAACCCATTATACAGACGTCCTTACCGATATCCGCCGCAGTCAGCCGGCCGCAGTAGTGCGTTCTTTTCCAGTCGCCGAGAATGTCGTTCAAGAGTGTATCCTCCCTCGTAATGTCTGCTTGACTGTCGATTCGATCGACAGAACTATGAATTATACAAACGCCCGCCGAAAATCTCAAGCACAGGTAGCGTCAGTTTGCGGCAATGACCGGGGATGGCTCAAAGAACTCTTCGAGCCGCGCCAGTTCAATTTCCCGTTGAGAGCTGTCCGCCATATCGCGCAGCTGCGCGACACCGCGCGTCAGCTCATCCTCACCAAGAATCAGGACAAAGCGTGCTCCGAGTTTATCGGCGCGACGCATCTGCGCCTTGAGACTCTTGGCCTGGTACTCCATTTCAGCGCGGATTCCACGGCGCTGCAGCTGATGCATCCGGTTGAAGGCCTCACGGCGGGCTTTTTCGCCCAGCGCCGCAAGAAACACGTCAGGCTTTTTCGCTTCACAACGGCTGCCGTCCAGCAGGAGAAAAAGCCGCTCCACTCCCATTGCGAAACCGATCCCGGGCAACTCGGGCCCGCCCAGCTGCTTGACCAGCCCGTCGTAGCGGCCGCCTGCCGCCACAGCGTTCTGGGCCCCCAGCTGACCGGTCACCAGCTCGAAAGTCGTCTTGGTGTAGTAATCGAGGCCCCGCACCATCCGCTTATTGACGGAATAGGGCGTCCCCAATCCGTCAAGGTAGCCACGCACCGTACTGAAATGATCGTCACAGTCATTGCACAGGTAATCGAGCATGGCCGGTGCCTCGAGCGTTGCTTCGCGGCACCCGGCCACCTTGCAGTCGAGCACCCGCAGCGGGTTGGTCTGATAGCGCCGGCGGCAATCATCACACAGGCCATCGAGACGTTTCTGTAAAAAAGTGAGCAACTGTTCGCGATAATCCGGGCGACACACGGGGCACCCCAGGGAATTGAGCTGCAAATCAAGATCCCGCAACCCGATCTCATCCGCGAAATGATTCAGCATCGCCAGGGTCTGCGCATCGATGGAGGGGTCGTCAACGCCGACTGCCTCCACGCCGATCTGGTAAAACTGACGATAGCGCCCCTTCTGGGGCCGTTCGTGACGGAACATGGGGCCCAGGTAGAAAAGCTTGTTAAGCGGATCGCGGGCATAGAGTTTATGCTCGATCAAGGCTCGCATAACCGATGCCGTCCCTTCCGGCCGCAGAGTCAACGAATTGCCGCCCTTATCCTGAAAGGTATACATTTCCTTTTCAACGATATCCGTGGTTTCCCCGATGGAGCGGCAGAAAAGCTCGGTCCTTTCCACCACCGGCACACGGATTTCAGAAAACCCGTGCAGGGAAAATACCCGGCGCGCGGCTGCTTCCAGAAACTGCCAGGTTTCGACTTCCCCCGGCAGGATATCGTTCATTCCCTTGATGCCCGTAATACTCACGCTGTATCACCTCATTGAAATTAACCCGGCCGAGGCTGGGTCCGTGCCTTTTTTACCTTGTCAGGGCATGACCCGTCAATGCGTTATCCCGGATAAGTTGTATTTCTGCTGCAGGACATCAGGGTTTGAGGGGGGGGGGAAGGAGAGAACTCGCATGTTGGCGGGCGGAAAGGGCTTTCAATTGGTGGGAACATCTCGGATACTGCGCACCACGTTGCGCTGCGTTTTGCCCCAGTACATGGCGCGGTCAGCCAGATTGAGAAGATCGAGGCGTTCTTCAGCGTCAGTGGGAAAAACCGCATAGCCGATAGTGGCAGTCAATCGCACATCAATGCCGTCTTCCGCCATAAAACAATGATCGGCCAGAGTTCGACGAATCCTTTCCGCGACAACCTCGGCCCCTCGATCCTCCGTTTCTAACAAAAGTGCGGTGAATTCGTCGCCACCGTACCGAAAAAGAATATCCGCATCACGAACGCACTTCCTGAGCAGTTGCGCTGTTTCACGAAGAATCGCACTGCCCACAAGGTGTCCGAACCGATCATTGACCTCCTTGAAATAATCGAGATCGACGAACACCAGCGCAAATTCCAGCCCGTAGCGGCCGGAGCGGCTCAGCTCCTGATCGAGGGCCACCTGCAGATAGCGATGGTTGTAGAGCCCCGTCAGGTCATCGGTGTACATCAACTGCTGTGCCTGCTCGAAACGCCACGCACGGTCGAACCCGAGAGCGATCTGCTGCAAGAGAAAATCCATCTTTTCATTCGGCGAGAAGACTTCTTCGGTGCAAAAAACAAGGGCCCCGCGCAGGGACCCCTGAGCACGCAGAGGAAAAATCCACAATGTTTTATCTAGTCCGAATTGACGGGTCGTTTCCGCATCAAGACAAATGAGGCCCTCATTACGCGGGATGCAGGGAAAAAGGCGATCGACCCAGGTGCGCACCTCCTCGGCCGAGAATCCCACGAGTCCGTGCAACTCACTGTGCTCCGTCCCTTCACGCACCACCGCAAAACCACGTGTCGCCCCGACTTCACGCAAACAGAGATCGACAGCCTGCCCAAGAAAAAGGTCCCGATCAAAAATGCCGACGAGGGAATTTGTCTTCTGCAGCCAGGAAATCCGCCGGCTCAAGGCCGCATTTTCAGAGGTCAGCTTTTTTCTTTCCAGAACTCCATGAATCCGATGACGCAACTCTTCCTCGAAAAAAGGCTTGATCAGATAATCGGCAGCGCCGTATCCCAGCCCCTCCGCCGCGGATTCGCGCTCAGCAAACCCTGCTGTCAGCAAAACCTCCGGAGCCGGGTCAACAGATCGGCACTCATGCAGGAAGGGCCGGAGCCCCCCCTCGAGCGTACTCAGATCAGCCACAACCAGATCAACCCTTCCCGCCTTTATCCGGCCAAGCGCAACATGCCCCGATTCGGCTGATTCGACCGTAAACCCTTCAGGTTCCAGCAGATCGGAAAAAAGCTGCCGAAAAAAAAGTTCCCGGTCAATAAACAGAATAATCGGTGTATCCATAAAAAAACTCCGATTTTTAAAAAACCTGTAGAACCGTAGGGAAATCACAGCCTGAAAGAAAGAATAAAATCACAGGAACCAGCGACCTGCTTACGCCATATAAGAATATTTAATGCAAAAATTACACCTTAAATGGGTCGGAATTGGGTTCCTTCCCAGATCTCCACGCGCTGAGTTTGCCCATCGGTAGTCCAACGCAGAGTCCCCTGGGTATCGGTCCGCAACAAAGGGATGCCATCTTCCCGGAGAACCTCAAGGACTTCAGCGGCAGGCAACCGGTACACATTGTCGCGGCCGGCAGAGACAAAAACCATTCCAGGCTGCACGTAATCAATCAGTTTTGCCGGCAACGATCCGGCACTGCCATGATGGGGCATTTTCAACAAGCATACCGCTCCGGGAAAAGGGTACAACAAAAGTTGTTCAACACCGGCCCTTTCAAGGTCTCCGGTGAGCATGACTCCCGCTTCACCAAGCCCGGCATAGATCACCAGAGAGCGATCGTTTTCTTTTTTGAGATGAGAAGGGGGCTGAAAGATGCTCAGCGTGTACGGTGCAAAGCAATCGATGAATGTCCACCCTGGCTCAAAATGGCGGACCGGGATTCTGCGTCGATCCAGCACGGTTCCAAGCATAGAGGCCGACAAGTCTGTGCTGGGCGTGGTCCAGAATTGATCGACTTCAAAATTTTCAAGGATAAAGGCCAGCCCTTTGCGATGGTCGGGATGATCGTGGGTCAGCACCACAGCGTCAAGGCGACGGACACCGACATATCCAAGTGCCGGCGCCACCAGCCTCTCGCCCACATCGAACATATCGCTGTAAAGCCCTCCACCGTCAACCAGAATGTGGTGCCTGTTTCCGAGCGACAACAGCGTCGCATCGCCCTGACCGACGCTGACCGCCGTCACCGTGAGAACACGCGCATCAACAGAAGGAGACAGACACCATAGAAAACCTCCCATGCAGAGCCCAATCACAGCAATTCGTCCCGTCCATGCATAACGCGAGCGCAAAGGCAGCATAAGCATGAGCACAGCCAGAGCAAGGCACCAGATCTGCCAGGGAGAGAAAAACAGGCGCCATCCGGCCAAGAGCGGCCAGTTGATCATCCAGTCGACCATATTCTGAACCATGCCGACCAGAAAATGCACAATGGACAGCAGCCACTGCGAGGCGGTCGGCCACAACGGCAAAAATGCCACCGCAACCAGCCCGAGGGGCAAAGCCAGCAGTGCAATAACGGGAACGGCGATGAAATTGGTCAACAGTCCTGCGGGAGCGAGAAGGTGAAAATGGGCCAGAACCAGCGGCAGAGTGGCAAGAGAGGCGACCAGGGTAGTCACTCCCAACAGACAGAACCAACGAAGACAACGGGGGTAACCCCGGCAGAAGCTGGACCAGCGACCGACACAGGCAACAATGGCGGTCACTGCTGCGAAGGAGAGTTGAAAGGACACATCGAAAATCAGCAGCGGTTGGGCCAGAAGAAAAATAAAAGCAACGGCCCAGACCAGATTCAAAGGGCGGGTTCGCCAGCCGCTCAACCAGAGCAGGACACCCACGAAAGCCATAAAAAAAGCCCGCAAAGTCGGCAGGGCGCCACCGGTTACCATGACATAGAAGAGCAGCAGCGGAATCAAAGCGAGAGGAAGATAGCGGCGTGGAGGAAAATACAGCAGCAGGCGCTCACTGCGACGCCACCCCAGCAAAAGGAGATGATAACCGTAACCCGCCACTAAGCCAAGATGAAGGCCGGAGATGGAGAATAAATGGGAAATACCGCCACGGGCCAGAGTTTCTCGCTGCTCAGGCAGCAAGCGGCTCTTGTCGCCGACCAGCAGCGCCGCCGTCAGAGCAGAGCGCGCATCGTCCTGTCGAAAAATCCTGGACGTCAGTTTGAAGCGCAGGCGCCTGAAAAAATCCGGAGAGTACCAGGGCACGGCCTGCGGCGCCACCGCCATTTCATGAAGGCTTTTCAGATACCCTGTCACATGGATGTTGCGCGTACAGAGGTAACGGGGATAATTGAACTCGCCCGGTGACCCGAAAAGGGTCGGGTGACGCAGGCGAGTGCGCAGCCAGACGAGGTCGCCGGGGAGGATCTCTCTTTCATCCTCATGAGATTCTCCGAAAAACAATTGCATGCGTCCGTGCACACCCTGGCGCACTCCCTCAGGTCCCAGGGACAGGATTTCGAGGTCGATGCGGCCCCGCCCATCGGGGTAACGGGCCATGTCAAGTATTCTGCCATGAAGGCTTGCGACCTCCTCATCTACATGGTGAACGAGATGGGAAGGATCAACGGGCGGGGAAATGGAAAGGGAATAGAAAAGAAGCCCTGAAACAAAGAAAAAAATCCCGGCGGAGGCTGGGAAAAGCCAGGGTCTGTTGCGCATTGCCCATGCCACGACCGCCAGAATACCGATCAAACCGAGGTGAACGGTTTCCAGCGGCAGATACGGCATCAGGCACAAGCCGGCCGCGTAGGACAGAAACCAGGGAAGAACACCCATGGGAACGTTCAGCGCGACGCACCGACGGCCGCCAGCAAAGAAAGCAGGGGATCGATCTCACCTGCGGCCGGCTCCCCGTCTATCGCAGACATCCCTACCAGGCGGGCATAGTCGGAAGAATCGGAATGCAGAGCATGCAATAACAGCTTATCAATCCCGCTTCCAGGCGAAAGCTCGATGTCGGCATAATGACCGCCACGTTCAAGATAAACAGTGCCGACCTCTTTCTCGGCCAGGAAAGAATCAAACAGAAGGCTCCATGAACGCCCCCCGTCAAAATCCAGAGTTGCGGGTCCAACCCCCGCTCCCGTCACAGCGATACGATATACCCCGTCCCGCTCAACACGAATATGCAGTCGCACCCGAGCGGGCGTCGTCCCGGCCCGCAGCCAGGCACCCTCACTGGGCACCCCCAGATAGCGGCTGGTTTCAATTTGAGCACCGCCGGGGGAAGATGAGTCCTCAGCTTCAACACTGATCTTTTGCGGCATGGGCGGCAGGCAGTTTTCAGCGTCCAGAAGGCGAACAGCCGTCACCGCCAGGACCGACCGGCTCAAAGGCGCTTGCGGTCGCCAGCCGTCCAGAGGCTCGATCTTCGGCAGCGGCGGCGCCTTTAACTCCAGGTAATCAATGGCAGCGTTGGGGGGGAGAACGACAACAATTTTCTGGGGCCCGGCTTCAAGGGGAAAAGTTCCCAGAGGCACCGTTTCGAATCGATTGCCGGCAGAAACCTCCACCTCCCGTCCTCCGACGCGGATACGGTGGCCGGACAGACGCAAGGAGGCAGTGATGTGATAGTTTCCGTCACGGGGAAGAAGAAACTGCAGGTGCGCGCGCGTTTCCGTGGCGATTCCAGCCAACCAGCCTTCCCCGCTGAAAGGACCGAAGTTCTCAAAGGTCTTGACAGCGACCAGGTCCTCCGGCTGATGAGCCTTTTCAGCTTCAACACGGAGAACCCGCTCTCCGGAGAGAATTTCCTGATAATGACGATCCTGCGGCTCATCGGGCAAACCGAAAGACCACCCCAGGGCATCAACCAGGGACATCATCCAGTCGCGCTGGGTCAGGGCCTGCGCCGACGGCTCCGGCGCAACCAAACAGACAAAACCCAGCAAGACCAAAATCGAAACGACGCGCTGCTCTACCCTCATAAACTTCTTCCCTCCCGTCACCCATTCACCGCATAACTTCTGGAGGATATAGCATAAATCTTTCCGGTTTGAAATGTCGCAGCTTTTTCAACCGCTTCTTTTTCAGATGCGGTCCCGTCTTGATCAAAAAAAATGCCGGGTTCGAAAACCCGGCATTCGCGGCCCGCATCAA
>OBLN01000477.1_pt1 | contig 14515 bp, 12 predicted proteins | sample 1519301 | NCBI WGS metagenome assembly OBLN01 (sample SAMEA2452533, study PRJEB22499) | sediment metagenome | reverse complement strand
TCGCTACTGTTCAATGAGTTATTATCCGAAATGTTTTGCTCGCCAGATATCTGTGCAGCAGACAGTCCGGCAGTTAAAAGACAGATCAGGATTACTGAAATTAAAGGTATTAAGCATAAACTAATCAGACGTGAACCACTCAAACATCGATTACTCTTGATTTTCATCTCTATATCCCCCATTGCCCTTTCGGCTTTGCATGTGAGTTATGCAGTGATTATTATAAAAATTAGATATTATTTATAATTACAGGCATATGGTCGTCATTAAGAGCCAATTGATAAGGTAATACAGGATCAGGAAATACAGGATCAGGAAATACAGGGTCCGGAAATACAGGATAAATCACACAGGGAGGTATTAATTATAAAACCGTTTTCGCCTGACAGGGTAATTTTCGAGCCTGGGTCCCTGAGCTATCTCCATGGACAGAAAATTTACAACTATTTTGAGGGCACCTCTACCGAGATTATAAAGGCACCCCTCCAGAGACTGTCTCGTATTATTCCGGGAACCACTGAAGGGCAGAAATATGCAAGCGGTAAAAGAACCCTTGTTGTTGCAGCTAAAAAAACCTGAAGTTTGAGATATGCAAATACTCCGCCGATTTTGAATATACGTCTATCCCAAAAAGAATGCGGCAGAAATTAAGGAGTATTTTAACTTGCTGATTAAGAAAAGGTTTCCGGATCCCAGGGTTGAATATTTCACATAATCATTCAACAGGTCCACCGGAACAGATTTAGTCTAAAGCATAAAAACTTAAACATCCAATAATTAAACACTAAAGCCATCAGGGATATTGTTTTATGTATTTATGGAGATTTCAGATAGTAATATCTTAGAGGTGTTTTGAATGTATTGCCGTTATCTCATAACAGTAAATCCAGATTCCGACAATGAATCCTGTACATGTGAAGTTGCCCCGAAAAAAGGTAAGTTACCTGCTGATGTGATATCGAAATACTGCAAATGCGATTATGAAGATTGTCAAAGATTTGGATATCGCTCACGTTTGATGGGGCAATAAAAGGATTCTATTAATTTTAGTTTGAATATTTTTTGTTACTTTTCTTCTTTATTTTTGAGTTTTATCTGGAAAAAAGATCACAAGCAATGCCGGGATGGTATTCTCTCGAGGGAGAATTACGTCTGTTCCTCTTTCTTTTCTCCTTTCTATCTTCTCAAGCAAAACCTCTGCTGTCTCATAATGTCTGTTTTCTCTTTTCATAATTCTTCACCTATGTCTCTACAAATTCCCCTGAAAACGCCTTTGCAAGAATTGACTATCTTAGTTGTTCGGTTTTTTCTCTTGCAGCTGTAACTTTTTCCCCAATAGAATCTACAAAGGCGAAGAGGGCAGCATTTATAGCCCTCAAACACTCAGCCTCAGGCAAAGCAATCCATAATTAAGCATGGTATTCCCTATCGAGCCCATAGCCCTTCTATACTGATCCATGCTCAACGGAACGGTATTTTTAGGGACAGATTTTGAGAACTCAAACCAGTATTTTCCGGCTAAGGTTCCTTTATTCCAATAATTTTCCTGTTGCTCTTTACATATCTTGACATGAATTGCTAACAGTAAGCCCGAAAATTGCACAAAGCTTTTCTAGTAAAAATGTAGATTTATCCTCGGGGATAATATAGAGTGAATATAATAAAAATGCTTGAAAAATACCCTTTACTTTCCGGAAACGATTGTTTTAGGGCTGCTGTAATTATAAAATTAAATGCATAATTTTCTTAAGGGCCGGTATGGCTAAAACCATGGGGTGATATTTTAGTTAAATTTTCTGTTGTTATTCCTCTTTACAATAAAGAGCCGCATATTAAGAGAGGGCTGGATTCTGTTTTAAGACAGACAATTCAGGATTTTGAAATAATTGTTGTAAATGACGGGTCAACGGATAAAGGTGCAGATATTCTAAAAAGTTATAATGGCAGTGATGCTAGAATCCGATTGATCAATCAAAAAAATGCAGGTGTTTCGGCGGCACGCAATAGAGGGATTGAGGAAGCTAAATCCGAACTCGTATCTTTTCTTGATGCGGATGACGAATGGATGCCGGATTATCTTGAGACGATTCTGAGGTTGAGCGAAAAATATCCGGAAGCGGGTCTGTATGCAACTTCACTGAAGACTGAATTTATTGATAACGTATTGATGGATAAGGATGAAGAATTAAGAAGGCTTATTCCGGATGAGGGGTTAATATTTAATTTTTTTAAAGTGAACCTGAAGGATATTTCGCATAAGGATATATTTTACACATCTTCGGTAACGGTGCCTAAAAGGATATTCTCGGAACTTGGAGGGTTTCAGACCGGCTTCTGGTGGGGAGAGGATATTGATATGTGGGGCAGGATTGCTCTTAAATATCCGATTGCATACAGCAGCCGGGTAGGTGCGATATATTACCAGAATATTGTTAATGGTGCTGCATACAAAATAAAGCCTGTAGAGGGTCATCCTCTGTTGGAAACGGGAAAAGAGGTTCTAAGGCTTGGTAAAGTGCCATCTGATCTTATAATGGATTTTGAGGAATATTTAAAATTCGTAGAGATGTGCACGGGAAAACATAATGCAGAAGCTGGCGAGAGAAGTCTGGCTTTCAGTCTTTTAATGAGAAATGACTTCAAATTGGCCTATAAAAAATTATTAGTCAGTGCAATCCTCTCGATAATTATAAAAAACAATTTCCCGGAATTCTCTAAATATATATTTAAAAGCGGCATTTTTGCAGAAAATATGTTTAACATGCAATCTAAAAAATATAATTAATTATTTGATTTTATTATCAATAATTTACCAATAATTCTTTTAAATCACTGTTTTTGGTCTGTATCGTTTTTCTCCTGCGCCATTTTTCGCTTACACTATTTTTCGCTTACGTCAGCAGGACTTATTGACAGTTACTCTTTGAGCCTTTAAAATGGAAAATTTGTTTCGAACGTAATTTTCCAGACCGTATTTCCATTCTTTGCATTCGGGCCGACTTTTGTTGATGAACATAGCCTGGTTAGCACAGCCTCCCATACAGATGGGCAGCATTTTGCATTTTACACAGTCCGGATATTCGAAAGGTTCCCAGTTCAGCCACCGGATCTCGTGGCTTCCTTTCTCTTCATTTTGTCGTGCCAGGTCACCAATTTTCCCAATGCTTGCGGTCTTGTTGCCTATTTCGGTCCAGCACTTGTACATGTCCCCATCGGGGTCAAGCACAAAGGCATTAGTACGGTTGGCATCGCAGGCCCGGGCAAACCTCGGATAAAAGGACTCTTTACCCGCTTCGAATCCCATCAGATTTAAGTTTTCGCAGAAAGTCTGGTTTATTAGCGAGAATTCTTCCGTCAATATGCAGGAACTTTCATATGACTTACAGCCCGCTGTATAGGGTATAACGTGGCCGAGATAAATGAATAAGTCGCTCAGGTTGTTCTCTTTTAACACATCCAGGAGTCTGCCTATATCATCAATATTGGAGCGGTCAATATTTACTCGGATATATGTCTCAATATCGTTTGCCTTCAGAAGTTTTATCCCTTCAAGAATCCGGTCGAAGGTTGGACCCCTGCCCCCTTTAAGCATTCTGCGGCTGTCATGCACTTCACGGGGTCCGTCCAGAGTAACATGGATAAACTTAATCCTGTTCTTCTTAAGATTCTGCACTGTACCGGGATCTTCCGAAAGCAGATAGCCGTTAGTGACCATACCGGCAGAATATCCGACTTTATTCTCTTCCGTAATGTCAATTATTTTCTGCGATAGATCAAAAACGGTTTCTTTTGCCAGGAGAGGCTCCCCGCCATACCAGGTTACAAATATATCTTTTCCGGTTTTTACTACCTTTTCAATATAACTGAGTAAATCCTGTTTTATATTGTCTGGCATGAAAAAGTTTTGCTCACCCTCCCTGCTCTGGTTTTTATCTGACTGCTCGTAGCAATAGGAGCAGGCAAAATTGCAGGACAGAGTGGGGGCGATAACCAGCCTGACAGTGGAGCTCTCGTACTTGTCGCAGTTATAAGCAAATTTGATCATTCTCAGCTCATCGGCAGTATCGTCAACAATGAATCCTCCCTTTTGCAACTCGTTGACAAACTGCTTTTCGTTTTCCGACAAGAGAGCGTAGTCAAACTGAGAAACGTTCAATAAATCTATTCGGTTCTTTTTCACTTCAGCCAGTGCCGTAGTAAGGCTGTTAAAAACCATTACCTTTTCCTGGTCATCGGTTGACCAGACAAAATTATAGATGGATGGTTTCATAGTTTTAATGCGTTTTATAGTTTTAACGTATGTCTAATCTGTTCCCTATGCTGCTCTTACACTCGCAGAATCCGCATCCTCCTACGCCATCGCATCCGACACATCCGCCTGCGGTTGGCTTCAGTTTCTGGGGCAGCACAAGATAAATAACGTCACCAGCTTCCTCCAGAACTTTAATACTCACATTTCCATCAACCTTCAGGCCCATCTGTCCGATTGCTTGCTTCGGATCGCTCAATAATGCCCGCTTGAACTCGGGGCTCGATTCTGCTTTAGAGATAACCTGCTGCTGGAACTCCTCGCGAGTCAGTGTATTTACTATTTTATTCTCACGGATGGGTTTATTTGCTGTTTTAATTTCATCTTTAATTTTTCTCATTATTTTTTCCTCCCCTAAACTGTTTGTGGACGGTTCTTATCTCTAATTAATTATTAAAGTTATAAGGATATTTAAAAATAACTTTATGTTTTTATTTTTGATACTTGTGTTTTTATTCTTGAGTTTTTACATAACGATTTTTTTTAAAATAATCATCAGGAGTACTATTAATAACTGAACTACCTGATATTTTGTTTTTTATTTCTAACTAAACAGACTTATTTATGTTATTAAGTATAAGTGTTTTCTTGTATAAACATTTAACTACAGATATAAATCGAAAACACAGGATTAGGGGAAGATCTACTTTCATGAAGCACATTAATCCTCTCAAAGCCTGGAAAAAAAGCCCGGACAATAATGAAACTTATTTTTGTGATCGCGATGAAACACTTAATGTCTGACACTGAAGGTTTCTGGTATAAAATATTCAGCAAGAATGTAGAATCGCTGAGACCTGTTAGGTTGAGAATCCACAGTGGACTCTCTGGTTATTTTATTAACGTTGAGAAAGAGGATGAGGACCAGAAAGATAAGGTTGTCAAGAAAGTTGTAAATTACATTATCTAGCTGGCTAAGAAAACAGATAGAAAAAAGGTAGTCCTTCATTCTTTCGGACACCTATCTGAAAGCAAATCAGGTATCGAGTTTGCTGAAGATGCAATTAAAACTATCAAAGAGAAACTAATTTTGAAAGGGCTTGAAACTTCAATGACACCGTTTGGGTATTTGTTTGAATTCAAAATCCACGTGAAAGGGGAATCTCTGGCAAAGGTCTGGAAAGCAATATAATTCTATCAATGTGATTTCAAAATGTATAAAAAAAATCTATGAGTCAAAAATCTATGAGTCCTGTAACAACGGATCCTGCAATAATATTTCGAGCTTCTGAATCCTATCGAGTTGCTTGAACAGGTAACGGTTATACTCCATATCCGAGTCTATCTTTACTTTGACTTCTTCCCTTGAAGGGTGCATGATCCAGTTCCTGAATTTATCAAGGCCTCCGAACTGCTCGACATCTCTTACTGATAAACCGTGTTTTTGTTTGAAAGCATCATAATTTTTCAGAGCTACAAGGTAATCATAAAAGCTGCATTCTTCAAAAACAGAAAGTTCATAAACCCTGTTTTGTGACCTGCACTTGGGCCTCGCAAGTTCTATAAATCTGGCTTCAGATATTTTTTCTTTGAAAAACATTTTCATCTGGTTTTCCAGCCTGTAAAGCAGTAAATAGAAGAAAGTCCTCACAGCTCCTTTCCTTAAATCTGCAACAGTAACTATCCCTACAATTTCATCATGAATTACGAAAAAAAAGGAGTTCTTATCAAGCATTTTGATTAAAGACATTATATCCAGACTTTTTGAAACCACTTTATTCGGCAGTATATAGTGTTCTCTGGATCCCTTGCTGTCAAAATACATAGTGATCGACCTGTCTTCGTTTTTTATAGGAAAAACAGTTATCTCTTTATGGAATTTTGAGTCCTGAGGATAGAAATAAAAATCTTCTCTTGGGGTCATTATTTGTTCCACAGTCAGGCTTTTGTGGATTTGCTCAAAAATTTCATCATTCACTTAAACCACCCGGTATTATTGACACCATAAATGGTGTAGTGCATCTCATAATCTTGATATAGCTCTAAAAAGCTGGATGCTGGTGTTTATTGTGCATAAACAGTTATTTTATTACTTAGCCAAGCTGGACCGAAAGCATTGAAACCGAACCGCCATCAAATCCTTTGACCGGAAAACTGACCTCCTCACCTTCTTTTCGGCAACCGATAACGTAGAGTAAAGGTAAATAATGGTCCGGAGTAGGAATGGAAAGAACTGCATCCTTTCCGAGGGTTATGTAGTTAATGAGGGGATTATCGTTCGCATCCAGAAGCAATTCTTTCACTCTTTTTTCAAACCGAACAGCCCAATCAAAGGGCTCAACAGGGTGCCGGCTCCAGCTGTAAGCATGCAAATTATGCACCAGGTTACCACTCCCGATAATGAGAATCCCTTCCTCTCGTAGCGGCGCAAGCATTTTGCCAATTTTATAATGAAACTCTGGAGGTTTTGTCCAATCAATGCTGAGTTGCACGACCGGAATATCAGCATCAGGATAAATATGGCAGAGAACTGACCATGTTCCGTGATCCAGTCCCCATTGGTTATCAAGGCTTGCTAAATTTGAAGAAAGTAAGTCTCTGATACGGTTTGCGAGGACCGGGTTTCCGGGAGCAGGATAGGTAACCTGATAAAGATCTCCCGGAAATCCGGCAAAATCATGGATTGTTCCGGGTGCAGGCATCGCAGTTACAGCAGTTTGCGGGATGTACCAGTGAGCAGAAATAGATAGGATAGCTTCAGGCCGTGGGATCTCGGCGCCCATTCGGGCCCACGCTTTGGTATAATCATTATCCTGTATTGCATTCATGGGATTTCCGTGCCCCACGAAAAGAACTGGCATAATTTCGGGCATTTCTTAACCTCCACATTTGACAGCAAGGGCTTAAGTTTGCATTCAGTATTCACATTTTTCTCATTCTTCATTTTTATCTATGAATTGATACTTATCTCTCAAAATGGCTGCCGTCACAAAAAGGCTTGTTCTTTGATTTTCCGCACCTGCAAAGAGTGACCCGATTCCTGATTTCGTACTTTCTACCATCTGCGGATTCTATCGGAATGCCGCCACGTACCCAGAGTGGCCCCTGTTCACTGCGAGACGGATATTCAACAACAACTATAGATTTTTCAAATTCAGGCTCAATTGGCTTTCCTGTAACGTTGTCGATGATCACCAGTCTTCCGGAAGGGCAGTTCCATGCCTCTTCAATGGCTATATCCCTTGCCTCAGGATCATCGGATCGTCCTATAAGCTTCCATATTCCGCCCGCTCTTAAGCAGAACTCGGCATGGACACAAAGGTGTTTATTGTCCTTTAGAGTCAGAACAGGGCCGGAAATAACGTTTGCGCCTTCGTTAAAGGGCTCATAATCTCCTTTTTCAGTCCCGTCAAAGTGGATCTTCGTATGTGTACCATCACAGAAAGGTTTGTTTCCCGAACGACCGCAACGGCATAGGGCATACTTTTCTTTCAAAGGATATCTTTTGATTTCCCGCCAGTTTATGCAGTAGCCTTCCTCATTACTGTGAATTTCCGAGACAATGAGGGGAACTCTGCCGGTCACGATATACGGACCATTTCTGCTCACAATAATCTTCATGGAGTTTCCCGAAATTTCTGATCTTTTTTCAGTCCCATTTGCCATGTTTATATTATATTCTCCTTTTTGGGATTATATATATGAGAAACTATGTTTGGATTTCTATAATCATTCCGAATGCTTGAGAATAATAAAAAAGCTGTGATAATAGAGCTGTAATAAAAGAACTACAATAAAAGAGTTACAATAAAAGAGCTACAATAAAAGAGCTAAGATGAGCAATGCTCATCAAAAGACAAAAAAGTTCCTGTTTCTTGTATCATGCTGTTTTGAGTTCATACCTGTCTGGGATTTGTACAGACTTATACGGATATATGAGATTATACTTTCTCAAGAGCCTGCTCGAGGTCTGCGATTATATCATCTATATCCTCAATACCCACAGATAGTCTTATGTAATCCGGCGTTACACCCGTTGCTGCCTGTTCCTCAGCGGTTAGCTGCTGGTGGGTTGTGGTTGCCGGATGGATAACAAGGCTTTTAGAATCACCTATGTTTGCAACGTGGGAAAACAGCTTCAGGGAGTTAATAAATTGCTTTCCTGCTTCTGCGCCGCCTTTCACGCCAAAGCCCAGGAGTGCACCGTAGCCGCCTTTAAGGTACTTTGATGCAAGCTCATGGCTCGGGTGGTCGGGTAAGCCCGGATAGTTAACCCATGAAACTTTCGGGTGCTCTGACAGGTATTTTGCTACTTTAAGGGCATTTTCTCCATGCCTCTCTATCCTCAGGTGCAGAGTCTCAAGCCCCTGGAGCAACAGGAACGAGTTGAAAGGTGAAATGGCAGCACCTGTGTCCCTGAGGAGCTGGAGCCTTATCTTGAAAACTAAAGCGACATTTCCAAGTCCTGGGAAGTCTGAAAAAGTATCCCAGTATTTCAGGCCGTGGTAACTCGGGTCAGGGTCGGTTAATTCCGGGAACTTGCCGTTGTTCCATGCGAACTTTCCGGAATCGACTATTGAGCCACCTATTGAATTGCCGTGCCCGCCTATGAATTTGGTTGCAGAATGCACGACTATGTCTGCTCCGTAATCTATGGGACGGACAAGCCCTACTGCAGCTGTATTGTCCACAACAAGAGGGACTCCTGCTTCATGGGCAATCTTTGCAATCGCTTCAAAGTCAGGCACATCAAGCTTCGGGTTCCCTACTGACTCAATATAAACAGCACGGGTTTTATCCGTGATAGCCTGGCGGTATGCTTCGGGGTTGGCTGAGTCTACAAATGTTACTTTTCTCCCCAGCTTTGGGAAAGTGTAATTAAAAAGTTCATAGGTCCCGCCGTAAAGGTTATTGCCTGATACGATTTCGTCTCCTATCCGGGTGATCGCAAGCAGGGCATAAGTTATTGCTGCCGAGCCGGATGCAACCCCAAGGGTCCCTGTACCGCCTTCAATTGCAGCTATGCGCTGTTCAAATACGTCAGTGGTAGGGTTCATCAGACGGGTATAGATATTTCCAAGCTCTTTAAGACCGAAAAGGTTAGCCGCATGGTCAGCATCACGGAAAACGTATGATGTTGTCTGGTAAATCGGTACTGTACGTGATCCTGTAGTCGGATCAGGGCTCTGCCCGGCATGAAGGGCAAGTGTTCCTAATTTGTAATTATTTGCCGCCATTAAAATGCTCCTTTTTTCCTGATAACTTTATTAACCTGAATTATTTACCTGAATCTGTCTATGCAAGTCTTTTTTATTATCCTGCTCTCTCTGAATCAGGAATTTGTATAATAAGTAAGGGCTGAAACCGTTACTGAATCGCCTTGCTGGCGATAATGGACGCCACTGTCTGAAGGCGCCCCCTGTCCCGGGAACCCATTGTGTTTATAAATTACCCCTAAGCTGAGACCCGGAATCGAACCGGGGTATAATGGATTTGCAGTCCATTGCGTAGCCATTCCGCCATCTCAGCATCTGTACTTCTTCATTACTCACCATAATTTGAGCCGTGTTTTTACCCGCATTCTATAGATGCTCAGAGTTGTGGGTTTTTATTACCTCTACAGAAAGCGGGTTATATCTGTAATGTTGTCTGTTCGCATACGACTTAGTTGTGATGTGTCTACAAGTTTTCTGGGTGTGGGGCGACAACTTTTAAGCCAGAACCTGGAATCGAACCCGGATTTATGGATCTGCATCCATTGCAGCCTTTTTGCCATCCTGGCACCCGTCATTCACAATTGTGAACTGACAACAGACCATACTCATTTTTGATATTTAAACCTATTTTTTAAGGCAAAAAATGACTCAACTATTTTTGCTGTCTGATGTTAGCAGGTTCAAATTTCCAAAAACTGTGTGAATATTTTCCTTACGATGTTATTTAATCATAAATATAGGGCTACTGAGGGTAGGCTTTCAAAAAGATAGATCTTAAAATTATCCTGTTGGCAGTTATTTATTGTTTTAAAAAAGAAAAGGAGGTTAGAGCTTTACAATGAGCTCAATCAACAACAGTAGGATGATTTTGACGCTTCAGTCAGATACGGAACCCGAGGATGGGTTGATGTGCTACCAGATTTCATAATGAAGTCCCCATATAACCCCGTATCCTTTTTAGAGTTCATTGCTAACTGTCCGTACATATTGACCCCCGTTCCTGAAATACGATGCATATTGAGTATTTTCCATAGTAGGTCTTTTCCTTTTTCAAAGAAACCACCTGTTACTTTCTTGAGTTGAACAAATTCCCTTTCAATTAGTTCCAGAGGATGAGTTCTGGCATCGGCAAGCATGTATTCCTTTGTAAGAAGTATATGCCCGATTATACGCAGAGTGAAATACAGTTCAATTAGACTAAGAGCCTCCCATATTATTTCGATTGTAAGCCCATCGTCCAGGGTTTCCCAGACTGCTTCAACGTGTTCGTCCAGATCTAGGATATAGTCCTTTGATCCGTCAACGATCTCTCCTTTCATACTTTAACCTTTTTAAACTCATATTTTTGCCTTCTATAAATTTCAATTTTCACCTTTTCTTTTGTCTATTCTGCTAAACTCCTATTTTTTCAATTTTTAGAGGATTTCCGGATTCCGAAACATAAACATTCAAAGCGTTATCATAATCTCTGAATGCATAGAACCTCCAGGCCAGTACCCGAACCGAACAGGACGAATGGATTTGTAGTCCATTGTGTAGCTTTTCCGTCACTCTGGCATCAGTCATTCACAATTGTGAACTGACAACAGATCATACTCATCTTTAATATTTTAAAGTATTTTTTAAGGCAAAAAGTACCTGAAATCATCTGTATCCACAGATTAAAGATGGAAATTGCCTGTTTACAAAAAAACAGTCAGGCAATTTTATGTCACTTCAGCGTGAATTCACCACTTCAGCGTTAATTCAGAATCAGAATTATAGTTAAGGGGTTGGTGTTTACCTGACCCCAATTATTCAATTATTCGCTGGCAGAAATATTTCTTAAAGCTTCATCAATAAAGTACGGAGCTTCTATTGCGTTGATGCCTTTTTTTCTTAATTCTTCCTGTGGTCTGCTCCCTATTCTTGAGCAAAGTAAAGTCTCACAGTCAGAGATCAAAGAAATTGCCCTGCCCAAAATATCATCTGCATGTCCATAATCCGTCGAGCCGCATACAGGTATAGTCTCCCTTACTCCCAGGAATTGAATATTGTCACCATCAACCTCAAATATATAAAAGCAAGATGCTTTTCCAAAGTGCTGATTGACAACTTTACCGTCAGTTGAAACAACAGCAACTTTTATCTTTTATCTCCATTTTTTCCTTTTTAAATATTTGGCAGAGATTTATTTTTTTATTAATTTGTTGGTTTATATGCATCGGCAAGATAGCTGTAAAATAAATGAGTTTTCACGTTAATAAAAAAATTAGATGGGTAACCCTGGTTTTTGAATTAAGTTGCTATTTTGTATAAAGCCTTCAGGGTTGAGTACTTTTTATTCTCCAGAGTTACGCTGTAGTAAGGAACCAGTTTTGGGGAAAAAGCCATGATGAAGTCTGAGAATCTCGGAATATTTCCTGCCATAACATTCATGTATTCAAAATTTCTGGACTGCAGGTCAAGAAATTCATTATAATAGAGAAGAGCATTCGTTCCCCTCAGGCTAAAAGACGGGTCACGGGCAGAAGACCAGGAAATTGTGCTTTTCTTTCCATAAAGGGTCAGGTGCGCTGCGACGGCTTCTCCTTCCGGAGTTTCGGAAACAAGCATGTAACCAATGTCTTTTTTCCGAATAAGGTCAAAGACCTTTTCGAAAAACTTCTCTGGCAATGGTATTTTCAGGTTCTGTTTGTCATACACTTTGGAAAGCAAACTATAATATGTTTCGGGATCACTCCATATCCTTGTCTCGAGCCCGGCCTCAGTTGCGGATTTAAGATCTTTCCGGATAGTCCTTGAGATGTTATCATCCACATTTTCTTTCAGGTCCAGGTAATGGGTATAGTGAACCTTTGAGTCCCATCCGTTCCATGTAAATGGTCTGACATCCTCAAACCCGGGAGGGAACTTAAGGTTGATACTATCAAAACCCTGCGTACAGAGAAATTTTCTGAGAGAATTGAGAACTTCGTGGTTCTCCTGCACCCTTTTATTCGTTTTAGGGCTTGAACTCTCACTTATAAGAGGTCCGCAGTAATCCGTCATGCTGCATATAGAAGATGCTACTTTAAGGATTCCTTTAATATTTTTGACAAAAATAGGACATCCTCCTACAAGCTCATCGTTTCTAAAACAGCCGTAAATCCTGATATCTCTTGACAGCACATCTTTATATATTTCAAGCCAGTGGCTGGTGTGAAAGGGTGTACCCGGTCGGGTTTTTTCTACGAGCAGATCCCATTCTTTAAATTCGGATGGTGCTAATTCTCTAACTTCGATTCCGTTCATCTTAAGCCCACACAAATAGGTTGATTATCCGTCCTGCAATGAATTTGAGACTTACGCAGTTGAGGTATAATCTATTCTATACCTCAATTGTGTAAGGTCTAAAGCCCATTTTTCGCAAAGCGAATTTTTCGCAGCGCCTGATTGCTTTTAATTTATCTCCACGGTTTTTTCGTGAGCAGTTACCACATCATCAAGTTTCATGACGATATTCCCATCAGAAACCGTGTAAGGAATGCTTTCCTTGGGGAATGAAACACAACCTCCTCCAATACCGGTCCCTTCCGCAGCATCAAAGACAGTGCCGCATGAGTCACATACAAGGGTGTCCTTATCAAGGCTGAATCCTATTGAATTGCATGGAGGGCATACATTGGACCTGACAAAGATTTTATCGTTAAATTTGTATGCCATAATCGCGATTTCTCCGCTGTCGGTATTTACTTTAAAATGAACATTTGTATTTTCTTCAACAGAACTGAGCGGAATGGATACCTGATCCCCACTAACTTCAGCAGTAATCCAGGTTGCTTTTACAGGGCTCGCATTGGCTTTACCCGATGGCCCGGTATCCGTACATCCCGCTACAACAAGGGACACTGCAATTGCTAACAAAACCATACCAATTAATTTTATGTTCATTTTTTTCACTCCGCTACGTTTCCGTCTTTTAAGTACACAATGCGGTCAGAATGTCCTGCAAGTTCCCTGTTATGGGTGACCATTATAACAGTCATCTCTCCGGCAAGGGATTTCAGCAAAGAAATTATCATTGAACCAGTGTTTGCATCAAGCGCTCCTGTAGGTTCGTCTGCAAGCAGGATTTTCGGTTTCATGACAACAGCCCTAGCGATTGCGACTCTTTGCTGCTCTCCCCCGCTCAGTTCTACTGGCTTATGGTGCATCCTGTGAGCCAGCCCTACCCTCTCAAGGGCCTGTTCAACTGCTCCGTTATCTTTATTCCCTGCAAACGCCAGCGGCAGGGCAACGTTTTCATAGGCTGTGAGAGAGGGGATAAGATGGAACTGCTGGAACACAAAACCAACAGTACTGCGTCTGAACTCAACAAGCTCTTTCTGGGATTTTTTTGTGATATCGGTATCTTTGATGAGGATATTTCCGTCAGTGGGTCTGTCCAGCATCCCTATGATGTTCATTAAAGTGGTTTTTCCCGAGCCTGACTGGCCCATAATTGAGACGAATTCCCCATCTTTGATTTCCAGGTTTATGCCATGAAGAACCTCGACTTCGTTGTGGCCAAGCCGGTATTTTTTTGTCACGTTTTTGACCTGAATCAGGTTTTCCGAAAGGCTTTCAGGGTTGGATATTTCAGGATTTTCAGGGTAATCAGACACTTCTCAGCACCTCCGCGGGATCAACTCCGAGAGCTCTTTTTGCAGGGATAATAGATGCCACCATTCCGGTAACTATACAAACTCCGGCAACTGCAGGCAGAATATCCCACATAAGAGGAGGCGACACCGAGACAAGCATAGGCGCAGCAATCGATGATGCTATCGTCCCGACTGTAAAGCCAATACTACCACCAATTATCCCTATGATCGCCCCTTCGAAGAGAAGCATAGAAACTACCTGCCTGTCGCTTGCTCCGACCGCGCGCATGATGCCTATTTCTTTCAGTTTTTCATTTACGGATGCAAGCATTGTGGATGCAACCGGGAGCATGCTTACTAGCAGGGTAATTATTGATACTGCCATTGCTGACGCCTCGGTATGCTCTACCACTGCCATTTCGGTTTCTACAATCTGGCTCATGGAC
>OBLN01000476.1_pt1 | contig 14521 bp, 11 predicted proteins | sample 1519301 | NCBI WGS metagenome assembly OBLN01 (sample SAMEA2452533, study PRJEB22499) | sediment metagenome | reverse complement strand
CACCACATGGTTGAGGTGTACTCTCTCAAACGCCCGAGTCCCGTCTCGGGAGGACGGTGTCCTTCCCGAATTTCGTCTCGGGAGCACGAGGTCCTTTTCGCTTCGCTCAAGAGGACTAACTTATGGATAATTTTTGCGGGAATTTTTCTTAATGTTTAACTCTTTTAACTTTTTATTTGCTCTTTTTAACTCTCCACTCGTTAGCAAATACCAGCATTGATTCCTGCCTTAGCTGTCCGATAAGGCAAATGTTTGCTTTTTTTGCAGCTTCGACCCCAGAATCGAATGGCATGGCTTTTGTGGCAACAAGAGGAATTCCTGCGCGTGCTGCTTTCGTAACCATATACGCAGGCTGCCTGCCTGTAGAAAGCATATAATGCTGTGAGAGGTTAAGCCCCTCGAGAAAAGCAGTCCCAACAAGCTTGTCCACGGCGTTGTGTCTGCCTATGTCAATAATTCGAGCGGCAAGTTTTCCTTTCTGATCTATAAGGGCGGCAAGATGAGTGCCTCTGGTAAGTTTGTATGTATCGGATTCGAGATAATCCATGCCGGAAAAAATAGCTTTCAGTTCAAAAACAGTATGTGAGTCTGCAAAGATTTGTTTTCTGCCTACTTCAAATGTTTGATCCGATTTATTCTGAGCGGATTTTTTTTCCCTTTGAGTCCGGATATAAATCTCGTTATCTGTAGCTTCTATTCCTGCGATCTCATTAAAACTGAGAATTCCTTCTGTGACCAGATGCCCAACTGCAAGTTCTTCCAGTTCAGGTGGGGAAGCAAAAAGAGTAGTAAGTAGCTTGCCATCGAGAAAAAGCTTAACAGGGCACTCTTTTGCAAGCAACACATCGGTGTCTTCAGCCCTGCCGTCAGAATGGATTCTTTTTACAGGATAAAGGGTCGTATATTTTTCAGGCATATGGATCTTTTTCCAGCTTATTTGGGTTTCCTTAAAGCGGGTATGATGTCCATATGCCTTTTCCTTTTCCGTCAGCTTACTTTCAATCAGTCTTTTCCGATCCTTTCAGTCAGTTCTTTTCCGATTAACTCAGATAGAATGTAAGATAGTCGATATGGAAAGTACCCTGTTCGTTATTACTAGAACTGACTTTCAGATTAAAGGCCAGGTCCGAAGGTGATGAAGGCGATATGGATACTGTTTGATTGTATACTCTCCAGTTATCAGGTAGCTTGTTTATCGAAGGAAGATTTGCTCCTGCAAATGACATCTCCATTTTTGCCCCACTGGTGTTTTCTCTTTCGTACCTGTAGACCATCAGGATTGTTGCCTGTGAAGGAGTAGATTCAAATTCCGTATAACCGTTAATTTTGAAGCTCAGGTCAATATTCTCGTTTTTGCCTATTCTTTTCGAAAACTCATTTTTAGAGTTATAAGGAATTAATTCCACTCCCGGGAAGTTTCCTGATGGTAATGAGGATTGTGCAGAGTCATAATCCCTGAGAAGCACCGGGTTCGGTGAAGGAGAGAGCGCTGCCCCATTAATTATTCCGGTAAATGTATCAAAGTAGTACCACTGTTTCAACCTCATAGTTCTGCTTCCGCCAGGCAGGACCCCTTCTCTTCTTCCAAGTTCTGCGCAGAGTACGGTTTTATTGACGGAAAGATTGTAGGTATTGTTTCTCTCCGGATTGTTTCCCTGAAGAAAAGAGAGGCATACGCAATCAGTGTCAGGATAGGTAACCCTGTAATCGGTGTCGTATTCAAGTCCTGCGTCTTTTGCCGTACTGTTAAGGCAGGTTGCCCAGGCATCTATGTAACGGGTACGGACGGTCAGGTCAAAAGAGTGTATGGCTCCCTCGGCTTCCGTATACACATCACTGTTAAGGACAGGTTCTATTGAGCATCCGGTAAGGCGCAGGGCAGTAGAAATGCTGGAGGACATGGAAGCAGGTCCTCCAATCAGGTTAATGGCATTAATAGTAAGCGTATAATTATCTTCCTGATTTCTTTCTATATCGAAGGACGGTTCTCGTTTCATCTGAGAATTTTTTCCCTGAGACAGGATAAGGGCTCCGTTCTCGTACCTGAAAACCTGGTCTGGATATTGAGTGTTTTCCGAGTAATAGGTGATGCCTCCGCAGTCAACTATGCGAGGGTCGTCAGGATGCGTGGGAAGAGTTATAATCATGGTGCAGTTTTCATCGTTTACTGCAAGTTTACTGTTGGACTTTGAGGGCTCGAATACTGGTATTTCTCCTCCTCCCATACTGAAAGGAACAGTTGCGGAAAGCCCATATGGGTAATTGGTGTCCGAATACATGAACCGGCTGAATATATCTGCCCTCGTCTTGACCTCTTCCATACTGCTCCATACCTCATAACTGTGTTCTCTCTCCGCATCAATTTTCCATTCCGGAGTATAGTTTAGTTTGACCACTGCAATTGCTGTGAATGCAAACCCCAAAAGCAGCACAGCTGCAATTGCTATCGCGGCTCCAGATTCTGATCTGGACAGGCTTTTCCGAGTCATTTCTCTCCCCTTCATTCCCTGAGCCATTTTTCTCCCATGTATCCCTGATTATAACCTCAGCTTAGATTCCTATTCCCGGCTCTACCTTTACTTTTGTCTTGCTCACACAGAGCCTGTTCAAGTTCTTTCCGCTCGGCCCCGGGGAAAAGGCCAGGCTCACATTACTCCCGCTCTGGTTGAGTTTAGTGCAATCGGTTATCTTTGCACCCGTTCTTGCTTCATTGAGATACATGTACCAGGCATCAGGGTGGTCAGTATTAACTGTTAAAATAAAGGAGTCTATATTGTCTGAGCTGTGCTCATCGCTGTCATAGATAGTCCTGAACTCATTACCTGTAAGGCGGAGGACGCATCCCGTGTTTGATGAAACGACGTCGGGAGGTGAATATACTTTTTTATCGATCTCAACAACGTGTACCGAAACGTTGTATGAATCTCCCGGTGCCCTGGAGAAACGAATCGAAGGGTAAAGCATCATAGAGGACCTTTCCCCCTGGGAGAGGATTAAAGCCCCTCCTTCGTAAATAAAGTCCTGGTTCACGTAGTACCTGTTTTGTGAAGCATAATTTACAGTGCCATATAGAATTGGCCCGGTCGTATAGACCTGATTCCCTCCGGAGGAGGAAGTTACTGTCATGTTACATTCTTTTCTGTTCGCTATCGAAAGAGTTCCGCTGGATTTTATCGTTCCGATAAGAGGTACATCTCCACCCCCCATACGGAAAGGTACGTTCATGGTAACAGTGTTCGTAGAATTCGGGTCTGATGCCAGGACTATGGTCATTAAATCAATTTTTGATTTGAGGTCTGCCATATCCTCCCAGACATCGTTCATGTGGGAATACTCCGCATCATTCTTCCATTCCGGAATATAGCCGATCCTGACCACAGAAAATACGCTAACAATGATTGCAAGTAGCAAAACTGCCCCTATAACGGTTGCCGAGGCAGATTCCGAAATGGAAAAAAAGGGCCTGTTTGCCTGTGAATTCTTCGATTTTTTTTCTTTCATATACCTTCAAACCCCCTGGTTCCGGTGCCCTTCTTCATAAATTAATATTCCAGATGGATACCTATGAAATCAACCCAGCCTTCTTTATCAGCCGGTTCAGCCGCATTCGGTATAGTTGATATCTTTACTTCAAGATTTTCCAGATCACTGGCATCTTTTACATAATCGGATATGTCGAGTTCTATTTCCATAAAATCGCCATTATTGGGGGACACGACACTATTTTTGGGGAGTTCGGATATGATCGGCGGCTCTCCATTATTAATTTCCAGTTCCAGTTTCGCACTCTGGTCATGTACTCTATAGACGAGTTTCAGGATAACTCTTGAAAATGATTTGTCTACAGGGATGCCCAGGTCGTCCAGGCTACCAAAAGTAAAATTTTCATATACGTATTGCTTCTGGGGAAAATCGTTCACTGTAAACTGCCCATCGCCTATTTGATCCAATATTGCCTCATCCAGAAAATCTCCTCTATAACTATCATACACACTTCCGTAAGGATAGGGGGTTATCCAGTCTGGCAGGTCTCCGAAATCCCTCCATAATATTGTCTTCTGAATTACCTGGCTGGACCCCGTGTGCACAAGGTAGAGGTCGATTGCATGTGCATCCGTGATGTCGACTTTGCTGCTGGAATTAACCACAATCCGGTCCCTTAGATTAAAGACATCATCAGAATCAAGTTCGTTATTTTCAGGGTCAAAGGCCTGAACGCCGGGGTCAGATATATTGAACTCTACCTGTTTCCCGTCAACATCAAGTATTATCTTGATATACTTGAGGTCAATTTCCTCTCCGCCGCTGTGGAATATCTGCACTGTGTCCTTCGACTTATCAATGTTTTCCTGTAAGTTTGTGTGCGGGGTATGAGGCGGGTTCATTGATTCCCTCTCCGAAAATACTGTAAGAGCGATTGAAGAAAAAGCCAGTACGACAATAGCTATCATAAGTGCTTGACCTACTACCTCTGAAACTGCCCGGCAGTTCCGGCAGAGCGACCTGCATTTTTTACCCTCCACGATAAAAGCCACCCTCTGTAAAATCATTCTCAAATTTCTTGATTATTATACCCAGTATGTTACTCTGTTTACTTTTTAATCTCAATAATGATAAACTAAAAAACTTTTAATGACCCGAAAATTTCCTTCAGAGTATTGCCTTCTTAATTACCTGACTGGATGCCGTGTGCACGAAATAGAGATTTGTGACGGTTGTATTCGTCATATCAACTTTATTGTTGGGGTTGATTACAATGCAGTCCCCGAGCATAAACACATCACTGGAAGACAGCTGTTTGCTTTCCGAATCAAAAATAGTGACATCAGGGTCAGACATATCATATTCCGCCTGCTGCCCATCTACATGGAGTATCAACTTAATGTCTTTAAGGTCAATAGCCTCTCCGCCGCTGTGGAAAACCTCAATTGTATGGTTCACTTCATCAATACTTTCCTGCAGATCGGTACGCGGAGCATGTGGAGGGTTCATTGCCCCTCCGTCAGAAAACACTGTAAGTGCAATTGAAGAAAAAGCCAGCACAACTATAGCTACCATGAGCACCTGTCCTATCACCTCTGAAACTGCCCTACAGTCCTGGAAAAGTGCCCTGTACTTTTTACCCTCCACGATAACAGTCACCTTCTATATTTCTTTCTCTAATTTTCTACAATGTTATTGATTGAATATTAACCTGACTGTTTGATAATCTCCACCCTTCTCCCCTCTCATCCTCGAGACCTTCTCAATATCTTTTAAAAAATATAATTGATATAATCGATTAAATATATTCTAGAGTCTCAGAAAAAATTTATATAGAAACGAAGAATATCTTTGAGTGCAGTTATAAAAAGTGGCAATTGTAAATAAGTATTCAAGCGTTAAATTCAGGCAGGTTTCTCCTGTCTGGAGGTATTTAACTCAGGAGGGAGAATCATATGGATCTCAAAAAAATATTTAATGATAATAAAGCAGTGTCCCCGGTAATCGGTGTTGTGCTGATGGTTGCAATCACCGTCATCCTCGCCGCTGCAATCGGCTCATCCGTGTTTGGCCAGGGCCCTTCCGAATCCGCACCGCAGGCAAATATTAACATTATTGCGCTCAATGAGAGCACTATAAAACTTGAACACCTCGGTGGAGATACTATTTTATTAAACGATAATACCACTACAAAAGTTATGTTTGCAAATGCGACTACGTCATTTGAACTTAACGCAGCTAGTGCTACGAGTGCTTTTGATGTTGGAATGACACAAACTCTTAGTCTCAAGGATGTAAACGATACCTCTTATAGTCAACCAGCTGGTGACTTTGTTACTATTAAGATCGTTGATGTCAAGACCAAGCAGCTTATCGCTGACAAGGAACTAAGATTCTAATCACAATACAGAGCACTTTTATGGTGCTTTTCTCTTTCTTTTTAAATTCTTCTTTCTTTTTCATTCACTGCTTGTTTCTTTGAGTGTTTTCTTAATATTTCCTATCAGCTCTGGAATGTGCTTATGTTAACTAATTTTGAATTTTAATAGCTGTTTAATACTAAATTTCCATAGGAAACCAAGTAAGGTAGCTTGAGGGTAGTATTTCTGAGCCTTCCCTCGGGCTTATTCAAAACAAACCTTATCTTATCACTAGAAGTTCCAAAATTATTTTCTTACTTAGAGACTTTATCAGTAAATATCTGAAAATTTAGAATAAAGTTTTTAGTGTCGGCGAGTTCCATATTTATCTCTTGAATACGGTCTTGGAGATTAAAAGAATCTATTCGGCTAGTCAAATTAGGAGTGAATAATTTGATTTTATTTTGTGAGCTTATTGTTTTTGCGAGATAGAGGCTCCAGACCTGTGAAACACGGATGCCATTCCGGAAATATTTTGCAAAAAGAGTAAATTGAATTTTTATATAACCTGGCGCTCAAAATTAAAATAACGTGTATATATTAAGTTTTTCAAAATGTATTTTTCATTTATATTAAGGTTTTTATTAAGATCGTGGGATTCTCTTTGTCTTCCTTACTTAATATGTTGAGCGAGTTGTGGAACTAAATATTGTTACTCAGTCATTCCTTGAAGTACTACTATTTTTGATAAAGTAATTAATGTGAAAAATTTAACTTTTCCTGGGGACAAAGGTTCAATGAAGAGGTTCGGCATTTATTTCATTATAAAAAAGTTAATTAAGTAATGCCGTTTTTAGGAATAGGGCTTTTACTGAATCCCTGTTTCTATTTTTATTCTACTTCTATAGACTGTAGTATGAAGCTGTTCTCCGACAGGGTGGAGTGAAAAAGTTATTGCGTAAGCACTGCTGTTGTTCAGGTTATAGTCCGGGCCTTCGAATAGGTTTATATCGGAGGCTGAATCCCTAAAGTATTTCTCCCAGGCTTCTTTATTTTCAGTGTAGACTGTAATGTCTGCGGAAGTGACATTATAATAGCTTTCAAGCCCCGTAACGTCAAAGAGAGGATCGAATGACCTGGAGGTCAGCCTTATGTCCTCGACTGTATTGCTGGACAGGACACCGCGCTGGCCTTCAAGAGTTACGGCTCTTACCGAGAGGTTAACCGAACCGGGACTTTTTTCCATAACAATTCCGGGGGCAAGCTTCATTACTGATCTGCCTTCCCGCGAGACTATAAGGGCTCCGTTTTCATAGCAGTACATCTCGTTCACGTAATGGAGGTTTGCGGGGCGGTAGGAGACCGTACCTGTGTAGTAAAGGCTGATCCCGCTATCAAACAATTCGCTGGATGTGTTCTCCATCACTATTATCGACATACCGGAAATGTCATTGTTGATTGCAAGGCTCCCTCCGGTAGTAGTACTTCTTATGAAGGGGACTTCACTTCCGCCTACCTGGATTGGGCTGTTAAGTACAATTCTGGCATTGGGGTTCATTTCCAGTCCGGCGGTCATGATATCCACGTTTGACTTGAACCTTGACATGTCGTGCCAGACATCAGCCATATGGGCATATTCCGCATCTTCTTTCCATACAGGCATATAGTTAATCTGGACAGTTGTCATGAAAATTACCACAATGCCGATAAGCAGAGCTGCAGCAACTGCAGTTGACACCCCGGATTCGGACCTGCAAAACGTGTGAATCGCTTTAAAGCCCTTTTTCTCCACGCATCTCATCCTCTTCACTTCTCATTACGTTTACGGATATACTCCGGAAGGGGTTACATCCTGTTTCGAAGAAACCATCAGGTACTGAATTGTCTGCTTTGAGGGCGTGTCGATCAGGAATACTTTGATTTCATCTCCTGTCTCTATGTCGACTCCCCACTCTCTGCTTGTATTGATTTCGATCCTGTCCCCCAGCTGCCAGATGCTGCTATTATTGAGGCTTGAATAAATGCTGGCTGAAGGGTAAGTATATTTCTGCCCGTTGATGTTTACTGCAATCTCGAAGGCGTCGGTTCCAAGAAATTCCCCTCCGCTGTGTTCAAGGTATATAATGTCTTTTCCTTCGTTTACCCATTCCCTTACCTGGGTATGGGGTATATCGGTAGCTCCGTCATAGGTAGAAATGAATATTCCAATAGAGCTCACAAGAAGAACTGCTATAGTCGTCAGAAGCACTTCTCCGACCACTTCCGAAACAGCTTTCTGGTTTTTCATGAACCTTTTTATGTCAGGCATACCGATCCCTCTTCATTCCTGAGTTTTCTATCACTCTATCCATAAACCCAGATAATCGATGTTTACCTCTTTTTTCGAGCTCTCATCCGCATTTGTTATGGCTTCAAGCCTTACCGTAAAATTAGCCAGGTCTTCGGTCGTGTTGATGTATTCCACAAGAGGTATATACATAGCAGTAAAGGTGTTTTTCTCCGGAAGCGTTATTTCCCTGTAAAACCATGAGGGACTGTCCATGTCATAGAATCTCAATTGTATTTTCAGGAGGGAGTTATCGTTTGTCCTGTAGACTATTTTGAGAGTTACATTTGAAAGGCTGTCTCCTGGCCTGTATCCATACAGGCAGGGATTAATCCCAAAATCAATTTCCTGGTATATGTTCGGGTCCGTTTCAGTCCCGTTTTTCGTAGGAGTCTTATATATAGTCCAGAATGTATCGTTTTCTTTCTGCACGTCCCTTAAGGTCGCTGATCCTCCATTTGAAGTATCGATTGCTTCTCCTCTCGGGGTAATCCATCCGATCACATAAGGATCTCTCCTGAAATCCGTGGTAAGCCTGGATTTCTGGATCAGCTCTTTTGTTGGGGTGTCAATAAGATAGAGGTCTATTTCATGGTAGTCCTTCAGGTTAAGTCCCCATTCGCTTCTTGCATCCAGTATAATTGTCTCTCCAAGCTCCCAGTAGCCGTTATTCCCTGTTTCTTTGTAAGCGTTCGAAGAGTCATAGACGTATCTTGTGCCGTTAACTCTGGCTATTATTTCCAGCTCTTCGATTTTTATCGGCTCCCCACTACAGTGTTTCAGGTAAATCTTATCTTCTGAAGTATCCATCCATTCCTGAAGGCTTGCATGAGGGAGGTCGTCAGGTCCGCTTCTGGCAAATATGAAAGCCCCCTCGAAACTGAGCATTATAACCACTATCCCCAGAAGAAGAGCCACTCCCATGATCTCGGACACTGCGTTTTCATTTTTAATGAAACCATTTTTTCTGGACGTTAGTGAGTCTCCCACATTTTTCCTCCCCCTGCCCTCTCGTCTGCTTATTATCTACTTCCTTTTTTCTGCTCATTTATTCCCCATTTTTCTCTATTTCTACCTGTTCTCTAAACTCTTTTCTCTAAACTCTTTTCTTTTCTCCCACTCTCTTAATTTCAAGTTTAATCATCTTAATCTCAAGCTTAAACAAACATTGTAAAAACCACATAGGTGATTATCATCATGCTTACACTATACTTCAGGCCCATGTAAACCGAGCCCTGCCCCATCTTTCCGGCAATAAGTCCGGAAGTAAAAGCCTGGACAAGAGCCGAGTGGAACATAAGCATCGTGTATTCCTGGATATTGAAGTAACCGTTTCCGATCCCTCCATATCCCATCCCCTGAGATGAGTTTTTAAATGAAGCACTTTCGGGGAAGAAGTATACAGCCAGGACATAAACTATAAAAAGGAACACAAAGAAGGCAACATAGATAGTGACAACATAGACAACCATCTCAGAAGAGCGTTCTTCTTTCAACCTTTCCTCGCTCTTGACCTGTTCTGCAGTAATGGAAAGCACGCTTTTGAGGTCGCTTGTAGATTCGTTTGCTTTTATGAGAGTGTGGAGAATCTTGCATGAGGAGGCAGTCCTGATACTGTTTTCCAGTTTCATGAGGGCTCTTGAGGTAGAGGTTCCCCATGAGAGGTCTTCTTTTAACTTTTTAAGCTCTTTACTGAGAATTCCCATCTTGGAATCTGCCATTATTTTTAAGGAATTTGACAGCAAAAGCCCTGAATCGTTCATGCTTGACAGGTTTCTCAGCAGTTCAGGCATCCTCTCGTCAATCTTTCGCATTCTCCATGCCCGGATTTCGTAAAATATAATGAAAGGAATGAGCGCGATAACGATAAAAATAACCAGATAGTCGTCAATTGCACTGATAAACTGGACACTGCTGTCGCTTATATGGGCAAAATTCGGAGTCCAGCGAAAGCTCAAATTAATGCTTTTCTTAAGTGCATCCGGAAGGTGGGAAAGATAATAAAGCCCAAGAGGGATACCAAAAAAGAATGTATATCTGGGCTCATCACGGATAGTCCTGTAAGGATTAAAAATCAGGTCCCTTACGTTGTAAAGCTGCCTGTATATCTTTAACTTTTTGTCCCTCTTCTCTTCTTCCTCTGCACTGAGCTCGGAATGGAGTTCAGGGATATCCGAAAGGTTCAGGGGATAATCCGGGTAACTTCCGTTCTTTGGGCTCATTGAGAGTTCTCCTATAGTATCCAAAAGCACTACGAAGAGAAGAGTTGCAAGAGGTATTATGACGTAAATCAGCATGTAGAGAATCTGGGCTGAAGCCGGTCTGAAGAACTGCAGTACTACAAGGGTTGTCATTATGAATAGCGGACCTGCAACAAGCACGGTCACATAGACTTCTGCAAGGACATCAAGCCTCTTTAGCAGGTTTCGGTTTGCCAGTTCTGCCATATCCTGGTACTGCTCGGACTTATTTTTTATATACTCAGTTATGGTCCCGCTGCTTGAAACAAGGATTAGCCCGTCAACAAATTCCTTGAAGCGCTCCGAAGGAGTGCGTTCTTTGGCTGCTTTGAGTGCACTTATAAAATCCTTTCCGAGGTAATCCATATCCCGAACAATATAGGAGATTTCTTCCGCGGTTGTGCCGAATATATGGGTATACGCACTCAAAGACCTGAAAACATCATAGATAGACATGCCTCCCTTTGTCAGGGCATACATGTAAGTTACCGCCGGCAGCATGGACTTGTCTATGCAGGCTTGCCGGATGTCTGATTGAAGATAAGGATAAATGTACGCAATACCAAAGACAATAAAAAAACTTATAACAAATAGAAAAACTGCAACTAGAATCGCAAGCAAATAAAAGTATTCATCTGCGAACCCTGCCCTTGTGGAGTCCACAAAAAGGCTGAGTCGGGAAACAGGATCACCAAAGGTCTTCAACCCGAACCATAACCCGAAAATTCCCCCCATCATGCCTGAAAGTATCGAATACATAAAAGCTGATGCAAGGTATTGGTCTACTGACATTGGGATATGGGAATAGCGTATCTTTGTCCTGAGTTCCTTAAAGTTTTCCTTGTTTGTATAGAAAAAGTTCCCAAAAAGTCCGTATGCCAGTTCGTCTGCATAAGTGTAAGTCATGGTCCCCCTCTTAAGCAACCATATCCTGTACCATACTCTTCAGGGTGTCGTTTTCTATAGCTTCCATAACTATTTTCGGATAGCTCTGATACGCCTGCACTACAAGAGAGACCTGGATATAACTCCTCATGTTCTTTTCATACAGGTATGTAAGAATTCTTTTCCGGGATTCTATCTCGTTCCTTAACTGAGCCATATCCCATCCTCTGACATGCATGATTTCCTGCATAAGGTAAGAGTCTCCGACTTTCAGGAAGCAGTCTTCTGAAGGTTCCCAGTTGAAAAGTTCGTTAATCCCGAGGTCCCCCGTTTCCGGGTCAACATTCATGACTTCTACAAGGCTCCTGGTTCTCCGGACCCTTTTCTCTTCAATGTATACCTGCTCCTGGATACAGAGCACATCAAGCGACTGCAGCATAAGGTGAGGAACATTTATGGGCTCATGAGTAAGCCTGTTTATGACAGTCTGCACATCTCCGGCGTGCATTGTTGAGCTCGTTGCATGACCTGTTGACATTGCCTGGAACAGGGTAAGGGCCTCACTGCCTCTCACTTCACCCACAATTATGAAATCCGGGCGCTGTCTCAGGGCAGCTCTTAAGAGGTCATACATAGAAACCTCTCCCGTAGAGCCTGCAGCAAAGCTTTCTCTTGCAATACCCGAAACCCAGTTGTTGTGGTAGAGTAAGAGTTCCCTTGTGTCTTCTATAGAGACTATCTTGGCTGTTGAAGGCATGAAAAGGGATGTTGCGTTAAGCATCGAGGTCTTTCCTGAAGCCGTCCCTCCTGCAAAGAGTATATTATATCCATTTTCGATAACAAGCCAGAGGTATACCAGCATATCCATATCGCATGTCTTAAAGCCGAGAAGGTCGATAGGTGTTATCGGGTCTTTCCTGAACTTACGGATTGTAAAAGAACTTCCTCGGGGAGTTACTTCCCTGCCTAACATTGCCTGAAGCCTTGACCCGTCCTGAATTGTTGCATCCACAATTGGTTGGCTTACAGAGATATGTTTGTTATTCAGCTGGCACATCTTGATAACAAGGGAATCGAGCTCTTCTTCTTCAAAAGAAATATTACTTTCAATATTGAGGTACCTTGTATGATAAATATAAAGAGGAATTCTTACACCATCACATGATATGTCTTCTATATAAGGGTCATAAAGAAGAGAATTAATTTTTTCATAACCAAGCAGGTTTCTTCTGAGGTAGTACATTATCCTGTGAATGGCTGAAGACGAAATCTCAGCTTTATAATTCTCAAGAAGGAAAAGGGTCTTATCTACGAGGAGAGCGTCTTTTTCCATTTTAGAGGTTGTGGGGTTTAATATCAGAATATCCTGGAAATCTTCATAAAGCCTCTCAAGCAGTTCTTTTTCAAACTTTGTAAGAGACGGTTCAACCAGCCTGTAATATCTTGTCCTGCGGTCTTCCAGAATTGATACCAGGGCATAAGGTTCCTGAAGCCAGTATCTCTCTATTTCCCTTAAACCCTCAGGCACCTCAAACTCTACAAGAGGTCCGTCTTTTTCCTGGTCATACGCTGGCATGCTTCTCAAAGGCTTATCAAAATAGGTTTTAGCCCTCTTCAGTATATCTGATATGGAGTTACTTTCGCCTTTTTTCCAGAATAGCCCCGAAGTAAAACTTTTCTTTTCCGAGATTTCTGTTACTTCATCCATACTCTCGCCTTCAGATTTCTCCTTACGCTATATAGGAGCAAACATCTTATAAAATTTTTCTACGATATATTATAAACTAACTCAATTTTAATGTCAAAATTTTCTTGAAAAATATGCAAAATTCTTTCTATAATTCACGATATTCTCTATTTGTCTAACTAAAATAGTATTGATTTAATTATGAAATGATGGGTAAATTTATTTATTAAGTATCTGGTCAGAGTGAAGATTTGTACTATTCGGGGGAAATCAATAGAAAATCAATAGTAAATTGATAAAAACTTGAGAAATTTAAAACAAAGAGAATTTAAAACAAAGAGAATTTAAAACAAAGAGAGTTTGAAATAAAAATAACTTAAAATAAAGAGAATCTGAAATAGAGAGAGTTTAAAATAAACCCAAAATTCTGGAAATTCTTTTTTGAGAATAGATTTCTACCTTAGTTTTGCTTTTTACATTAAATGTTCTCTTTTTTCCTGACACTTATGCAAAAGAAGGGCACAATAAGTAAATTCTGTGTGCCAGAGCATAATTGATTTCTTTATAATTGATTTCTTTATAATTGACTTCTTTATATCTGATTCTCTTTAAAACTGACTTTTTTTATAACTTTAGTTTTTATCACTGTTTTTTTCACGATCCTAGTTCTCTTTATTAAAAAATTTTCAGGACACAAGTGCTTTAAGTGCATCAACTGAATTTACAAGTATGTCTACTTCTTCTTCCGTATTGTAGAGTGCAAAGGAGGCCCTGACCGTGCTTTCAACCTCGAGGAAGCGGGTAACAGGAATTGCACAGTGGTGCCCACTGCGGACGCAAATTTTTCTTGTCTGGTCGAGGATAAGGGCAACATCATGGGCATGGAGTCCTTTCACATTAAAAGGTACGATCCCTGCCCGGTTTTCAGGACCGTATACCTCCACGTGATCAAGTTCCGAGAGTCTCTTTGCAGCTTCCCGGGAAAGGTCAGCTTCATGTTTCTCAATATCGGAAACCCCTATTTTTTCTACATACTCTACAGCTCTGCCAAGCCCGATAACTCCGGGTATGTTCTGGGTGCCGGCTTCAAAACAGGCAGGTGATGGTTCAAGCGTGTATGAAAGCCCGCTGACGTCCGAAACGGTCCCCCCTCCTACAGAGGCGCTTTCCAGTATTTCGGGCTCTTTAATATAGAGCACACCGGTTCCTTGAGGGCCAAGGAGTCCTTTATGCCCTGCGGTTGCAAAAAAATCACATTCCAGCGCTTTCAGATCAACTGGCATATGCCCTGCTGACTGGGCACCGTCAATGAGGCTCAGGACTTCATTTTTGCGGGCGAGTTTAGTAATCCTGCTAACATCCTGAACAGAGCCGAAAACATTTGAAATATGTGTTATGGCAATGAGTTTCGTCCTGTCAGTAAAGGCATTTTCCAGCGCCTCGGGGTCAATCATGCCTTTGCGGTCCGGGTTTATAAGGGTGATATTCACTCCCATTTTTTGCAGGCGCAGCCAGGGCAGGAGATTTGAATGATGTTCAA
>OBLN01000473.1_pt1 | contig 14544 bp, 19 predicted proteins | sample 1519301 | NCBI WGS metagenome assembly OBLN01 (sample SAMEA2452533, study PRJEB22499) | sediment metagenome | reverse complement strand
CCTTGTAAATGGCCAACTCGGAGATATACTTTATACTAAGGAGGTTTACTATGAAAAAAACGGTTGTGCTTTTACTGACGTGTTTCATGGTTGTGGGTCTGAGTATGGCGTTGGATTTCGGTGTCAGAGGTGGTTTGTCTTTGGGGAACATGGCCCTGGACCCGGAGTTTGACGAGTGGGGGCCGCCTGATGCGGAAGACAAGATCAAGATGGGTTTTTACGGCGGCGTCTTTGTCCAGTATCCTCTGAGTGAGACCATGGGAATCATGGGAGAACTCAATTTCATCCAGAAAGGTGATAATTATTATTTTGAAGATTCCGGAGATGATATCAATTATATCTTCTATGGAAAAATCCTGGAAATGCCGGTTCTTTTCTATTTTCTCCCCATGGAGAAGATGACCCTGTATGCCGGCCCTGTCATGGGCTATGTCCTCAAAGGGGGCTACAAGTATAAAGTCTCCATTGACGATCCTTCCATCTCCTGGTATGAGGGACTGGATATGAACGAATGGATCAACCGCTTTGAGTTCAGCGCCGCTGTAGGCGGGCGCTATCAGTTCGCCGGGAAGTATTTCGGCGAGATCCGTTATATCTACGGGATGTCCAATATGTTTTCTGATGACAACCCTGAACTTCCCCCGGAGACAGAAGGGAAGACCAGCACACTCACCATCGGGTTCGGAGTGAACCTGTAGGCTGAAAGCTTCTGAACAAGAAGGAGGGAAAAAATGAAAAAATTAGTTATTTCTCTTATTTTGATCATCGCTGTTGCCGCCATGGCTTCGGCCCTTGAGTTGAATTATGGATTAAGGACCGGTCTGGTTCTGGGGAACATGGCTGTGGATCCGGATCCTACAGAGGATTCTGATCTGGAAGCAAAGATGAAGATGGGTTTCTACTGCGGAATCTGGGCCCGCCATATGATGAACGAGAAGATGGGGATCACTGCTGAGCTGAACTTTGTGGAGAAAGGCGACCGCTATTCTGAGGACATGACGGGAGCCACCATGAATATCATCATGTATGCAAATGTCCTGGAACTGCCTGTCCTCTTCACCTATCTTCCCATGGAGAAGATGAGCCTCTATGCCGGCCCTGTTTTGGAATATGTTTTAAACAGCGGTTATAAGATGCTCTATGATGTGGAAGACCCCGATGTGGCCGAATATATGGGTTATGATTTTGGTGAATGGACCAACCGTATCGGCTTCAGTATCGCAGCCGGTTTGAAGTATGAGATCACCGGGACCTTCTTCGGGGAACTGCGTTACACCTACGGTTTCTCCAATGTCATCAGCGACGATCAGGAGCTGACCCCTGAAGAAATCGAAGCGATACCGCGCACCCTGACCATCGGGTTAGGCATCAATCTGTAAGTCTCTTTGAGGCTCCCGTCTTAAAGGGCGGGAGCCTCTTCTTTTTAATACTGATAGCCTGAAGCTTCACTTTCAGATGTCTCGACACCAAGCCCCATGGCGATCCTGTTGACAAAATTGAAATAGGAGACGATAAGGTTAATATTGAGGACCTCTTCATCAGAGAAACCGGCCTTTTTCATCTGATCTACCGCACTCTTATCCACAGAAGAGGGCTCCTTGGTTAAAGACCTGGCGTAAGACAGCATGGCAGATTGCTTCTCGCTCAAAGTGACAGATGAATAGTCATCGATAAAACGTTCAAGTTTTTCCCTGTCTTTCCAGTAGTAGTTCAGAGCTTCTCCATGGTGACGGATGCAATAGGGGCATTGATTGGAGGCCGATACGACCACAGCGATCATCTCCCGCTCTTGTCGGGACAGGCCCGAACGGCTGAACATGATCGTCATGTAAAGATCCATGTGGTTTTTCAACGATTCCGGGTTGAGGCTGTGAATCGTGTGGATATGCGCCAGTTTCCCGCGCGATTTTCGTATCTCCTCATAACACCTCTTCAGGGCTCCTTCAGCCTTTTCCGGGGGGATGACTTTGATCCAGGCCATATTTTTTTCTCCTTTTTTTGTTAGTATAGATCATGTATTGGGAGAAGCCAGGATCTTGCTTAAAAAAGCTCTGGTCCGCTCCTCTTCCGGTTCGGTGAACATCTTTTCCGGGGATCCCGATTCCAGAAAGACGCCTTCGTCCATGAAAATGACCCTGTCGGCGGCCTCTCTTGCAAACCACATCTCATGGGTCACCACGATCATGGTCATTCCCTCTCTGGCCAGATCCTCCATGACCAGGAGGACTTCTCCCACCAGTTCAGGGTCGAGAGCCGATGTGGGCTCGTCGAAGAGCATGACTTTGGGCTCCATGGCCAGGGCCCGGGCAATGGCCACCCGTTGTTTCTGCCCTCCCGAAAGGCTGGAGGGATAGGATCCGGCTTTATCAGACAATCCCACTTTATCCAGAAGTCCCCGTGCCCTGACGACGGCTTTTTTGCGGGGCACTTTTTTGACCTGGACCGGCCCTTCGATGACATTTTCCAAAACGGTCATGTGGGGAAAGAGGTTAAAGTGCTGAAAGACCATTCCCACTTCCTGGCGGACGGCGTTGATGTCGCTGCCCGTATGATGGACCAGCTTATCCTCGACCCATATCTCTCCGCTGTCGCTCTCTTCCAGAAAGTTGATACAACGGAGTAAAGTCGATTTACCGGATCCGCTGGCTCCGATGATGACTACCACTTCCCCCTCTTCCACATCCAGGTCCAGACCCTTGAGGACTTCCAGGTCTCCGAAGCTCTTGTAGAGGTTCCGTATTTTGATCATGCTCATAAGCTCTCCTTTCTAAGCCCGGCTAACAGACATCTTCACTTCCAGATGGTTCACAAGAAGGGTCAGAAGCCCTGTCAGGATCAGGTAGAAGACTGCTGCAATGGCCAGCATCTCCATCATCATGAAATTGGAAGAGGCCAGCTGGCGCGATGTGAGGACCAGTTCCCTGACTGTCACGGTGCTGGCCAGGGATGAGTCCTTCAGGGCGATGATAAACTGGTTTCCCAGAGGAGGGAGAGCCCGGAGCAGAGCTTGAGGGATGATGACCCGGCGCATAGCCTGCATGTGGGTCATTCCCAGGGAGCGTGCTGCTTCCATCTGCCCCTTGTTGATAGATTGGATGGCGCCCCGGATGATCTCAGCGATGTAGGCGCCGTTATGGACTCCGAGAGCCAGGGCAGCCGAAGGGAGGGGGTCCAGGGCTACGAGCCGGACCATGCCATAGTAGACGACGAAGAGCTGCAGAAGAAGGGGGGTTCCCCGGATCAGGGCGATATAGCCCTTTGCCGGCAGTGAGATCCAGCGGCGGGATGAAAGGCGTCCAAAAGCCATGGGAAAGCCTATCATCAGGCCGATGAGGATGCCCATGGTGGTGATCTTCAGAGTCATCCACGCTGCAGGAAGAAAATAGGGGACAAAGGTAAGGATCTTGGAGAAATCCATGGGTCAGCCTCCTTGGTTGAAGTTCAGCGCAGACTCTCTGCACCGGTGATGGGGGAGTCTTCCCTGACGACCAGCTGGGCTCCCGAGACATAATAAGGATCGGTAAAATCGACGATCTCAAGACGCTCTTCTGTGATGGCCATGCTTCCCCAGACCCCGTCGTAACGGCCTGCGCGCAAGCCTTCGATGATCCCGTCCCAGGCTGTGGTCACAGGTTTGTAACGGACTCCCAGCCTTTCGCAGACGGCTTCGGCGATCTCAACATCGAATCCGGTGAGTTCGTTTTTCTCATTGTAATAGTTAAAGGGAGGATATCCGCCGCTCATGGCAAAGCTCAAAACTCCCCTTTTTTTTGCTTTTGCCCATGAGCCATCGGCGGCTTGCGGTTCATCGGGGAAGGTGATCTTCCGTTCGATCCCTTCGAGGATGTCTGCATCGAAGTATTTTTTGCTGATCTTCTCGTAGGTCCCGTCGGCGATGATCTCGTTCAGAGCTTTATTGATGGCCTGGCGCAAGGCATCATCCTCTTTTCCCAGAGCCACGCCGATGGTCTCATAATAGAGAAGGCCGCCGGCGAGCTTCAGATTATCATAGCCGCCCTTTTTGATCCCTGTCAGGGCGACCAGACGGTCGGTGATCACCGCATCCACCCGTCCGTTGGCCAGTTCCGTGAGAGTCTGATTGTCGTCTTCATAAAGCTTGACTTCCGAGACTCCGGGAAAGCGCCGTGCTTCTTTTTCAAAAGTCGTCCCTGTGACCACGGCCACAGTGAATCCGCTTTCACTCCTTTCAGAGGTAATGAAAAAGGCCGCGATGATGAAAACGATGATCAAAAGAGCGATCCATAATCCTTTTTGTGTCATGATATCTCCTTTCTTTGATTTCCAGCTTAAAAACTATCTTTATTACGTATTTTCATACGGTGCAGGGCTCTTTTGCCCGGTTATTATTCCCTTATCCTCAGAAAGGTTTTGAAGGCTATGAATTTTTAGGTTTTGTCATTATAACAGAAAAGCAGGGGAGCGTCAAATGAGACGGGCTCCGAAAGAAGAGGAGAAAAATTCTTTCTTCCCCGGGTAAATTTGAGTATGATGAGACCAGGGAGGGGAAATGATCAGAAAAATAGGGGAGCCGGGACGTGAGGAGATGACCGAATTTTTAAAAAAGGGGGGAGCTCTCAATCTTTTTTTCAAGGCTGACCTGGAAAATTTCGGAATGGAGAGTCCGCGCCACTCCTTCTGGGGGCAATATGCCGGAGGGCGTTTGAGCAGTGTGGTTCTTCGCTTCTACGATTCACAAACACTCTCTCTTTCCGGATCTTCGGACATTGAAGAGCTCACCCCTTTTCTGCAAAAGGGAAGATCCCTGGCCGGGGAGAAAAGTGCCGTTGACGGATTCCGCGGGATCCTTGACCCCCGCTCCTACCGGGAACAGATCTTTTCCCATCTCAAAGTACTGAAAGAGGTGCAAGGCTTACCGGAGGAGGAAGTGAGTCTGGCTTCTTGTGAAGATTGCGATGAGCTCTTTGAACTTCAGCTGGAGATCGAAGAGTTTGAACTGGATGAATCAGGGAAAGAGTCCTATTGTGATGCCCTGCTTTCGGGGACGGGCCGTATCGCCTATTTAAGAAAAGAGAGCGGAATCGTCTCTTCGGCCTCTTCTGTGGCGGAATACAGCGGCGGGGCTATGATCGTGGCAGTGGCCACCCGGCCGGGCCATCGTAAGAAAGGATATGCCGCTGCCTGCCTGCAGGCCCTGTGCCGCTCGCTGTTGACAGAGGGGAAGGAGCCCTCGCTCTTTTACGACAATCCGCAGGCCGGACGTATCTACAGGAGACTGGGATTTGAGACAGCAGGGTCATGGGCCATGGGGACGATACTCAAGGAGGAGAAATGAAAAAGAAGACCGCCTCACTCATGCTGATAATTTTTGGAGTACTTGATTTTTTGACTCTTTTCCGGGGGTACCGGTTTCCTGTAGAAGCCCTTGCCGGGCATTACCGGTGGGATCTTCTCACACTTGTGACCCTGGTTTTCTATCTCTCGCTTTTCTTTTCCGGGGTTGTCTTTATCAGACAGATGAGACGCTTTTATTTTCTCTATTATATTCAATTTCCTGTCCGGTTTCTTCTGGCGGTCTTTTCCTTCGGGTTCCTGGCTCCATTCATCCCCCCTCTTTCGGGACAGGGGTCACTTCCGGCCATGGCTGTCTGCGGTTTTCTTGAAGTGGGGCGCCTCTTTGTGACGATCCTGGCTCACAGACGGTAGATTCCGGAGTTGACAAGGGAGGACTTTCTCTTATCATAAATGCGAAAGGGAGGCCTATGAGACCTTTACATGTAGTCCGGTTGGGACGATGCGGCTATCAGGAAGCTCTGTCTGTCCAGAAAAAATATCATCAGCTCCGCATGGAAGGAGAAGTCCCCGATACCCTTATCCTGGTGGAGCATCCTCCGGTGATCACTGTGGGCCGGTTCAGTACCGGCGCCAATGTAGTCGCTTCCAGGGAATTTCTCGCCGACAGGGGGATCGAAGTCATCCAGACCACCCGGGGAGGGGATGTGACCTATCACGGCCCGGGGCAGCTGGTAGGGTATCCCATCTTCCACCTCAAAGAGCTGGGGCTGGGCGTCAAAGCCTATATCCAGACCCTGGAAGAGGTCTTTACCAGGTATCTGGATGAGTCCTGCGGTATCAGGGCAGAAGCCGGCGAGGGCCAGATCGGTGTCTGGATCGAAAACAGGAAGATCACGGCCATCGGTGTCTATGTCTCCCACTTTGTCTCTATGCACGGATTTGCTTTCAATATCAATACAAACCTGAGCCACTTCTCCTATATCATCCCCTGCGGGATCACAGATAAGGAAGTGACCTCTCTTGAAAAAGAGAGAGGGGAAAAACAGGATTTTGATGCCGTCACTGAAGGAGTCGTCGACACTTTAAGCCGTGTCTTTGGGTCGACTGTGACAGAAAGAAGGAGAGAAGATGGTTGACAGGAGAAAGCCTGAATGGCTGAAATCAAAACAGATTCCCACAGAAGAAGAGCAAAAGGTACGGCGCTTGATGAAAAACCTCCATTTGAATACGGTCTGCCGGGAAGCCCGTTGTCCGAACCGGGTAGAGTGTTTTAACCGGGGAACAGCGACTTTTCTTATCATGGGAGATACCTGTACCCGGCGATGCCGCTTCTGTAATGTCAAAAAAGGGAAGCCGCAGCCTTTGGATAAGGAAGAGCCCCGGCATGTAGCCGAAGCTGTCAAGGCTCTTGGATTGAAGTATGTGGTGATCACTTCTGTGACAAGAGATGACCTTCCCGACGGAGGGGCTGCTCATTTTGCCTCTGTCATCAGAAAAGTCCGGGAGATCGACCCGGGAGTGGGAATCGAGGTTCTGATCCCTGACTTTCAGGGAGATTCCGATTCTTTGAACACAGTTCTCGACGCCCGGCCCGATGTCCTCAACCACAACGTAGAGACTGTCTCCCGCCTGTATGAAGCCGTGCGCCCCGGAGCTTTCTATGAACGCTCTCTGGAGCTGCTGGCAAGGGCTAAGACAATCAACCCGTCCATAAAAACAAAATCGGGGCTCATGGTCGGACTGGGAGAGACAGACGCGGAGCTTTACGGAGTCTTTGCCGACCTGCGTAAGGCCGGATGCGATCTGCTGACAATAGGCCAGTATCTGGCTCCCACAAAAGAGCATTATCCCGTAGCTGACTATATTCTTCCGGAGAAATTCGAAGAGTATCGTGCCAAAGCCCTGGAGATGGGCTTTTTAGATGCCGCCAGCGGCCCCCTGGTCAGGAGTTCTTATAAGGCCGGGGAGATGTTCAGAGGATGCTCGGTTTAGGAGGGGCATGAAGAAAAAGACGATCCCGGCTCTCGTAACGGTTATTCTTCTCCTTTCCCTCGTTTCTGCCCTGTGCGGGATTCTGGACAGAAAAGGGGAAGGCCCCCGGTCGATCGAATCGGTCCGGGGAGAGACTGTCCTCCTTTACGGAGAGGGGCCTTACCGCCATATGTCCCGGGAAGTGGCCCTCCAGGGGATCGCCCAGGATTATGTGACCCTTTTTATCGCCCTGCCTCTTCTAGTCTTCTCATGTTATCTCGCAAGACGGGGCTCCCTCCGCGGACGCTATCTTCTGGCCGGCTCTCTTTCTTATTTTTTGGTGACTTATCTTTTCTATCTGGTCATGGGGATGTACAATGAGCTCTTTCTGGCTTATGCCGCTCTTGCCGGAGCCTCTTTTTTCGCCCTGGCCTTTACACTGGCCTCTTTTGACACAGAAAGGCTGAAAGGGTCCTTTCAGACCGACAGTCCCGTAAAACCTGCCGCATTTTTCCTGATCTTTAACGCAACTGTCATCGCCCTTCTGTGGCTTAGCGTGGTATTGCCGCCTCTTTTGGACGGGTCGGTCTATCCCCGGTCCCTGGAGCACTACACGACACTGCCTGTCCAGGGCCTGGACCTGGGGCTTCTTCTCCCCCTCTCTTTTTATTCCGGCCTTCTTTTTGTCCGAAAAGACCCCCGTGGTTATCTTCTGGCCCCTGTCTACCTTATCTTTCTCTCCATCCTCATGACGGCTCTAACGGGAAAGGTCATCGCCATGGAGATGAACGGATACCCGGCAGGGCCGGCACTGGCGGTCATTCCTCTCTTTATGCTGGCCTCCTGGGGGCTGAGCGCTGCTCTCCTGTCCAAGGTGAGGGAACCCGGACGATAAAGAGCTCCCCGCGCCGCAGGGACATGCTTTTAAGAAGCCTAATCTCAAACTATTAAAGGGGTTAAATCCCTTGACAAGAGGGGTGAATGCCTTTATCATTCTCACACATCCCGTAATATGGTGTTTGGTCGAAAAAGAGATGAAAATTTTAGGAAAATGACTTGACAGTCTTTTTATTTTCCTGTATAAATTCTTGCGTTGACCAAACGCTGGCATAGCTCAATTGGTAGAGCAGCTGATTTGTAATCAGCAGGTTGTGGGTTCAAGTCCCTCTGCTAGCTTTGGAGGGGTGCCCGAGTGGTTAAAGGGGGCAGACTGTAAATCTGTTGCCAGCCGGCTACGAAGGTTCAAATCCTTCTCCCTCCATCTCTTTTTGAGCGAGCAGCGGGAATAGCTCAATTGGCTAGAGCATCAGCCTTCCAAGCTGAGGGTTGCGGGTTCGAGTCCCGTTTCCCGCTCTTTTTTTTTATGGTGGAATGAGGACAGGCCCGTGTAGCTCAGTTGGTAGAGCGCATCCTTGGTAAGGATGAGGTTCACCGGTTCAATCCCGGTCACGGGCTTATAATTAGAAAACAGGAGGTAGGAAAGATGGCCAAAGAAAAATTTGTAAGGAACAAACCGCACGTGAATGTTGGTACCATCGGTCACGTTGACCACGGTAAGACAACCCTTACAAGTGCCATGACCAAGGTGCTTGCCAAAAAAAGTCTCGCCGCAGCGATGGATTTCGATGCCATAGACAAAGCGCCCGAAGAGAGGGAGCGTGGGATCACCATCGCGACCGCTCATGTGGAGTATCAGTCTGAAACCAGGCATTACGCCCACGTGGACTGTCCGGGCCATGCCGATTACGTGAAGAACATGATCACAGGTGCCGCCCAGATGGACGGAGCGATCCTGGTGGTCAGCGCCGCCGACGGCCCCATGCCCCAGACCAGGGAGCATATCCTTCTGGCCCGTCAGGTCGGTGTCCCCTACATCATCGTCTTTTTGAACAAAGTAGACATGGTGGATGACGAAGAGCTTCTGGAACTTGTCGAGATGGAAGTCCGCGACCTGCTGAGCTCCTATGAGTTCCCGGGCGATGACATCCCCGTTATCCGCGGAAGTGCCCTCAAGGCCATGGAAAGCACCAATGAAGATGTCAATTCTCCCGAGTACAAGCCTATCCTTGACCTTGTGGATGCTCTTGACAATTACATCCCCGAACCTGAGCGCGAAGTCGACAAGCCTTTCCTGATGCCCATCGAGGACGTCTTCTCGATCACAGGGCGCGGGACAGTAGTCACCGGCCGTGTAGAGCGCGGGAAGATCAAGACCGGGGAAGAAGTTCAGCTTATCGGTATCCGCGAGGATATCCAGAAGAGCGTTGTGACAGGTGTGGAGATGTTCAAGAAGATCCTGGACGAAGGCCAGGCCGGAGACAACGTGGGCCTTCTTCTGAGGGGTATAGCCAAGGAAGACGTGGAGCGCGGAATGGTCGTAGCCAAACCGGGTTCCATCACACCGCACAAGAAGTTCAAAGGCGAAGTATACGTATTGAAGAAAGAAGAAGGCGGGCGTCACACACCGTTCTTCAGCGGGTACAGGCCCCAGTTCTACTTCAGGACGACGGACATCACGGGTACATTGGATCTGCCTGAGGGCGTTGAGATGTGTATGCCCGGAGATAACGTGACCGTGACCGTTGAATTGATTCATCCCGTTGCTCTGGAGCAGGGCCTGCGTTTTGCTATCAGAGAAGGCGGAAGGACAGTAGGAGCCGGAGTCGTCGCTGAAGTCATCGAGTGATCGGTCGCAGGATAAGGTGGAGGAAACATGGCAAAGAAAAAAGGTGTCATCAGGGATATTATCACCCTGGAGTGCACTGAGTGCAAAAACAGGAACTACACCACCACGAAAAACAAGAGAAACACCAAAGACCGTCTGGAGCTGAGCAAATACTGCAAGTTCTGCAAAAAACATACACCGCATAAGGAGACTCGCTGAGTCTCCTTATGCCTTTTGTAGGCCAATAGCTCTAATTGGTAGAGCACCTGACTCCAAATTAGGTGGTTGGGGGTTCGAATCCCTCTTGGCCTGTTTTTTTGATACATATTGGAGGGGCGTATGAACAAAATAAAAAGGTTTATCGACGAAGTCGTTGCAGAGATGAAAAAGGTCGTATGGCCTAAAAAGCAGGTTCTCTGGGCCTCGACATGGCTTGTGATAGTTATAACACTGGTCTTCGGGATCACCCTCGGATTATTTGACCGTTTATTTATCTTTTTACTTGGCCTTGTATTCTGAGTCCTCGGGTAAGGCTTGATGTTATGAAAAAATGGTATGTCTTAAATGCACTGGTCGGAGGAGAGGGGAAAGCCCGTAAGCTTCTCCTTGAAAAGATCAAACAGTCCGGCATGGAAGAGATGTTCGGCGAGATCTATATTCCCTCGGAAAAGATCATTGATACAAAGAACGGGAAGAAGAAAGAGATCAACAAGAAGATATTCCCCGGCTATATCCTCGTGGAGATGGACCTGACAGACGAAACCTGGCATCTTGTCTCCAACGTTCAGGGGATCGGCTCTTTCGTAGGCCCCAAAGGCAGGCCCGTCCCTCTCAGTGATGAAGAGGTCCGGCAGATCAAGGAAGACAGCGAAGATAGAAAGAATACCCTCAAGCCGCGTATTTACTACCGGGTCGGGGAAAAGGTACGTATCGTCGATGGTCCCTTTGCCTCTTTTTCCGGTGTTGTGGATAATGTGATGGCGGAAAAATCCAAGCTCAGGGTCATGGTCTCCATCTTCGGGCGCCAGACTCCTGTGGAACTGGATTACTATCAGGTTGAAAAAGAAGAGTAGTGAAGATAAAGGAGTAGGTGATTAGTATGGCAAAGAAGGTAAAGGGATTTATCAAACTTCAGATTCCTGCCGGAAAGGCCAACCCCGCCCCTCCTGTGGGCCCGGCTCTCGGGCAGCATGGCGTGAACATCATGGAGTTCTGTAAAGCTTTCAACGCCAGCACACAGGATAAAGGCGACCTCATCATACCGGTCGTTATCACGGTATTCGAGGACAGGAGTTTTTCGTTCATTACGAAAACTCCTCCCGCTGCGGTCCTGCTGAAAAAAGCAGCTAAGGTGGATAAGGGGTCAGGCGTTCCGAATAAGGAAAAGATCGGGTCTGTGACCAAGGCCCAGGTAAAGGAGATCGCTGAGCTGAAGATGCCCGATCTCAATGCAAATGATGTGGAAGCCGCTATGCGCATGATCGCGGGGACTGCCCGCAGCATGGGGCTTGAAATCAAGGGTTAACAAAGGAGATGTGGGAGGCCCGAAGGGCTGTTGTACCACAGGAGGTAGCATATGGCAAGAAAGATCTCAAAAAGGCTGAAAAGCGCCAGGGAGCTCATCGATTCCGAGAAGCTCTATACCCTGGACGAATCTATTGAACTTTTAGCGCAGATCCCTGCCGCCAAATTCGACGAGACAGTTGAGTTCCATATCCGTCTCGGCGTTGATCCCAAATATGCGGATCAGATGGTGCGGGGCACAGTGGTTCTGCCCCACGGAACCGGTAAGGATGTCCGTGTCCTGGTCTTCGCCTCCGGCGAGCAGGAGAAGGAAGCCCAGGAAGCCGGCGCTGACTTTGTCGGCGGAGACGACCTGGTGGAAAAAGTTAAGGGCGGGTGGCTCGATTTTGATGTGGCCATCTCGACACCTGATATGATGAAGGAAGTCGGAAAACTCGGCCGTGTGCTGGGGCCGCGCGGGCTTATGCCCAACCCCAAAGTCGGTACGGTCACGGCGGATGTCAAGACTGCTGTCTCCGAAGCCAAAGCGGGCCGCGTGGAATATAAAGTGGATAAATTCGGTATCGTGCATGTCCCGGTGGGGAAACGCAGCTTCGATGCCGAGAAATTGCGCGGGAACCTGGTGTCCATCATCAAGGCTGTCATCAAGGCAAAACCATCGTCAGCAAAGGGGACCTATTTAAGGTCTGCTTATGTCACGACGACCATGGGCCCGTCCGTTAAGCTGGATATTACAACGTTACAGAGTTTGTAATAGATATCCTGTCGTAGACAGTGGGTGCGCAGGCTTAAAAATGCCTACCGAGACAGAGGTCCAATGACTAAAATCATTGCCCGACCTTTGTCGGGCTTTCTTCCGTATGAGGAAGAGCCCGATAGATCACGAGAAAGGAGGGAAAAACATGGCTCATAAAGTTAGACCTGAAAAAGTTCAAGTCGTCGACGAGATCAAGGATAAAGTGTCCAAGGCCAAATCAGTGATCCTTACCGATTACATGGGTTTGAACGTGGAAGAGATCACAGCGTTACGTCGCGAGTTGAGAGCAAACAATGTCGAATATAAAGTCTATAAAAACACAATGGCGTACAGAGCGCTTGAGGCCCTTGAGATCAAGGGACTGGAAGAAAGCCTCAAGGGCCCGACCGCCTTTGCTTTAAGCTATGATGATCCTGTCGCACCCGCGAAAGTCCTCGTTAAATTTGCCAAATCAAACAACAAATTTAGCGTGAAGGCAGGTATGGTTGAAGGTATGGTGGTGGATCAGGAACGGATCAATGCCCTTTCTGAACTGCCGTCAAGGGACGAGCTTCTTGCTATGCTGCTCAGGACCATGCAGGGCCCGGTCACCGGGTTTGTGAATGTCCTGGCGGGTAATATCAGGAATCTTGTGGGTGTCTTAAGCGCTATTCAGGACAAGAAAAGCGAATAACTAGGGGGTGTCACCATGAAAAGAGAAGAACTTATTAAAGCTATCGAAGAGATGACCGTTTTGGAGCTTTCAGAGCTCGTCAAGGAACTGGAAGAAAAATTCGGCGTGAGCGCTGCAGCTCCCGTGGCCATGGCGGCCATGCCTGCTGCCGCCGCTGCAGCAGAAGAAGAAAAGACAGAGTTTGATGTCGTCATCAATGCTGCCGGCGACCAGCGCCTGAAAGTCATCAAAGCCGTCAAGGAGATCGGTGGCCTCGGGCTGCCCGAAGCCAAGGCTTTCGTTGACTCTCTGCCCAAAGCCATCAAGGAAGGGATTCCCAAGGCTGAAGCAGATCAGGTCAAAGCTCAGCTTGAAGAAGTCGGAGCGGTTGTTGAGATTAAGTAATCTTATCTCGCAGCGAAGTTACCTAAATGAAAAGATGGGGTGTGTTTCATACACACCCCGATTTTGCTTATTTTGAAAGATATCGATAAAAAAACATAAACGGCCTTGCTCGATTTCACTGTGGCTTTTGCAGACAAGGGGGTTTTTAAACAATGACCCAGAAAACGAAAGAATTTCCTTTCTCAATGAAAGAAAAATTTGATTCCAAAACGGGGCGTTTCAGTTTCGCGCAGATCAGGGAGATGGTAGACATCCCTTATCTGCTTGACATGCAACAGAAATCATATGAAGAGTTTCTTCAAATAGATGTCCCGCCCGAGAAAAGGGAAGACAAAGGGCTCCAGGGGATTTTCCTGAAGACCTTTCCCATCACGAATCATGAAAAGAAGAACCGGGAACCGGACCTGGAGCAGAGTAAATATATTTTAGAGTTTATCCGGTATGATCTCGACCCTCCCCAGTTTACGCCTAACGAATGCCGTGAGCGGGGGCTGACTTACGGGAGCAATCTCCGTGTGACCCTGCGCCTGACTAAAAAGATCGAAAACCCCGGCACAGCCGAGCAGGAGATCGATGTGAGCGAGGAGCAGGAAGTCTATTTCGGGGATATTCCTCTCATGCTTTCCAACGGCTCTTTTATTATCAACGGAGCTGAGCGTGTGGTCGTGGGGCAGCTCCATCGCTCGCCCGGCCTCTTTGTTGATTCTGTGGATGACAATCCGGGGAAAGAGGCCTATTCAGCACGCCTTATTCCCTATGACGGATCCTGGATCGAGTTTTCCATCGACCGCAGGGACCTGATGTATATCAGTATCGACCGTAAGAAGAAGATCTATATCACGACCTTTCTCAGGGCGCTGGGCTATGAGAAAGACGAAGAGATCCTGGACCTCTTTTCAGAAAAATATGAGATCGATACAAAGGCGTATCCCGATACCTTCTATCAGGAGATGACTCTGGCCCGTGAATTGAAGGACGAGGCCGGGACAGTGATCGGACGCCTGGGACAGCGTGTGGACGCCGAGGTCTGGAATGCCATCAGCCATCTGAGAGATGCGGGACACCCCGATTTTCAGAAGATCCTCATCTATGCGGAAAAGAGGCATATCAAGCTGGCTCCCGGGAAAGAAGAGAGCCTCCGCGGATATATCAGGAATACGATCTTCGGCAACAAAGTCAAAACGGAACTGGATGAGGTGGCCGCACAGCCCGGAGACCAGTTCACCATGGAGATCTTCAGTAAATTCAAAGAGCAGGGCGTGGAGAACGAGATCCTCCTCTACGTGGTCAAAGAAG
>OBLN01000472.1_pt1 | contig 14594 bp, 5 predicted proteins | sample 1519301 | NCBI WGS metagenome assembly OBLN01 (sample SAMEA2452533, study PRJEB22499) | sediment metagenome | reverse complement strand
GCAAAAACATAGGATACGCTCCCATACCTCCATCCACAACTTTTAGTTATACCTCGTGATATGATAAGAAATCTTGATGAAATATTAAGTCAACTAGAAATAATAAAGGTAAATAAAGCAGGTAAAGAGATAAGCCCACATAAGTATGTTTTCCTTTTAGCAATACTCAATAAAATCGAATCTTACGATACATTTGAAAACAAATTCTATCTTGATGAAGATTTGGAAAACACTTTTAAACAGTTGTACGTCAAATTGTGGGGAAGAACTGCGAATGCAAACGCGATTGAATGTCCTTTTGCACATCTAAGAAATGACGGATTCTGGTTCTTGAAGATTAAACCTGGATTTCTAGAGAAGTTTAAGGAATATGATGAATTAGAGAACTGTCGGATTACAAAGAAACGATTGCTGGAAACAGTTGAATTTGGATATTTTAGTGAAGATTTTTTTGCAGTGATATTGAACAAGGAGTCTAGGTTACAAATCAGAAAAAGATTGATTGATATTATTCGGCGATATAAGGTCGGTTTTGATAGGGAAGATCAAAAGGAGGGTGAGGTTTCTATGCATAAAAAGAACGAATATGTTCTGTATTTAAACTCTCTTCATAGTGTTGATGGAAGTAGCGACAACTCGTTAGCTGAATTCCAAGCACTGAACAAGCACTTTCTTTCAATACGTGTTCATAATCCTCTGGTTAACAAAATCACTCAGATACTTAGTGAACAAAAGAAACGGCATGTGGTGTTAACAGGTCATGCAGGGGATGGGAAGTCAACGATTGCAATGGAAGTTTTTCGAAGATTGTGTCCAGAAATGCAAAAAGATGAATCGCTTCTTTCTAGATATATGAAAAAAAGGGAAGACATTACAGTCGAAAATGGTAACTCTGTAAGCATTATAAAAGATTTAAGTGAGTGGGATGAGAATAGCAAGATTGAGTTGATGAGGGAGATGATAGATTCTGACACTCATTTCTTTATTGTTTCAAATACAGGAACATTGCTAAATCTTTTTTGTAATTATGGTGAACAGGAATTAGGGCTTTCAGTTACTGAAATCGAAACAAGAATTTTGTCATTTGTAAGTTCCAACACAGATGAAGAAGCTGAGATTTTTAAAACCATATTTACTTTTACAAATTTGGCACTAATGGATAATCTTCATATTGCTGAGCAAATTTTTAATCGCATGCTTGATGTGAAGAACTGGGAAATCTGTAAGCATCTTAATTGTAGAAAAAACTGCCCTATCTTTATGAACGTCCAGCTAATTCACTCCAGGAAAGATATAGTTATTAAGAGAATATTCTTGGCATATCGGCGAATGTATGAATATGGGACTCGTTTGACTTTGCGACAGATAACAGCTCACCTTGCATATATATTAACATCAGGGTTTGAATATAAAGAAATCCAAGAAAAATTTTCACACCCTGATCCTCCACCTTTATTGGGATATCTTTTTTTTAATAGGTTTTTTGGTGATGATGGTGAGAAAGCTGATTCAGAAGCCCAACAATTAATGGCAATTCGAGCAATCAGGAATCAAAGCTTTGGGCGCCGTCCTTGCCCTAGTTGGGAGCGAATGCTATGGCTGCAAAATAGAGCAGACAGTTCTCTAATAATAAATAACGTAGAGATAGACAAGATCCTTTCAAGTTTAAGGGAAGTTGGCTCAAGTAAAGATTCGAAAAGTAGCGTAGTGGAATCTCCTTCAGGAGCTCGGAATCAAACAAGGAGAATCTTGTATTTTTTTGTTAATGAAAAGGATATAGCTACGAAACTATGGCATGGCAATATGATTGATTTGTATATAGGGCACTTTCTAAGATCCTCTTCTATAGTTCAATGGGACAAATGGCAGAATTCTGAAATAGTCAACCCAGAGTTTGAAGATAAAAATAAGCTAATGAGTAGCGTTTTTCATGTTCTGCAGGAGCAATATGCAGGAGTACGTTTACCGGAATTCAATGACCCCCCGGCAAATCTATATCTGACACTGAGTCGTCAAGATCCTGGTATGCGTCAAAGCGTGCAATTGGAACTAGCTTGTATTTCTACTAGTGTTTTCTTGCTTTCCTTAAGTCCAAGGCATGTCTCCAATGGAAGTTTCCGAAATGAACTTGTACTTGAAGACAAATCAAATCAGGACCTTCAACTAAAGCTAGATCTTCCATTTTTGGATTATATGAATATGAGAAATTTAGGTGAGACCGGAGAGGTTTTGCAGTCTTCATATTTGGACAGATTGGAGAGCTTTAAGTCTAGACTGTTGAACTGTTATGGGCCATCTATAACAGAAAGTAATGAACTTATCGTGATTCAGCTGTCTTCAACAAATAAATTTCTTCGACAAAAGCTGACCGTTGGTGACCATACTGTGGAGGTCAGAAATGCCCATTAGAAGATTCCCTGCAGGTTTATCCGACCAAAAGGAAGATAATAATCCAGCCATTTTGGCATTCGGACGGAGGTTTTTTTCTGACCAAACTAGTTTGGAGTATCTACTAGAATTTCTTTTGGTTGCAATGTCACCAAAACGAATTGGTGAATTAGAGTTTTGTAGTCCACTTCCTGGATTTAACATTGTTTCTTCTTGGCCTAAAGGAGAAAAGCTTGAGTATTCCCCACGATATGGATTGAATCTGAAACTTTTTTCTTTCTTTGGTGCATCCAAAATTGATGCAAGACACAAGACTCACCAAGATCACCTATGTAGAGTTTTAGAGGACGAGTTTTTATCAGCAGTCAGGTCGTCAATAACCATAAATAAAAAAAGTGTAATTCAATCAATAGAGAATCTTCTTCTTGGTTTTCAGGGGGTAGGTTCCCAACGGACATGGTGTGCCCAATCGTTCATACCAATAAGCCCCGGATTGATTACGGGTGAGAGTATATGGAATGAGTCCAAAGGGGCGAAATCAAGTAACTGGGATGAGGCACTTGGTCATTTCAATCATAATCAGCATGTATTTCTAGCGCGTGGAGGGGAGCTGCTTTATCTACAAATTTGTAATGCGCTTGGGCGCTCTAAAGATGAAATATCTTCATGGATTAATCATAGTGGTATAAACAATTGTTTCACGAAAGCTGAATTAGATCCGGAATGGGTTCACGAAAAGCTTTCTTTAGGTATTGAAAATTTAATGAAAGGCAGCCCTAGAGGATTCACTCGACTGACAGATTTTATTGATAAAAAAATTGATCCTAGTACTTCTATGCAAACTGATTTAGAACCCAACAAACAATTCAAGTATTCATCTTGCCGATGGAGCGCAGAACCTAGTTGGAAGGAAGGATATCTGTTCGCCATAGAGTGTTTAAGGATCTGTTTGTCGAATTTAGATCTAATGAATAAACTCAAATTGTTAGAGATAGCATGCAATATGCAAATTCTTCGCAGTTTGCTAATGCAATCTTGCAGATTGACTGGAAATCCAGAAGAAGATGTTTTCCCCCTTTACCGTTTGGTGATCTCAGATCCGGATGGGCAGAATGTATTACTGAAAAACTTATCGAAGGCTTCAGTAAGGAAGGCCAAAAAGGTTGTTTATCATGGCATTCGTAATCCTGAGATTGAAAAGGCCCTTTCCTCGACAGAAAATCTCGATAAGTTGTATAGAACAGCAGATAATAAATATGGATACAAACTCCTGATTACAATATCAAAAAGATTAGGTTTCATTGTGCCAAAAAGAGGCAGTGGAATGCGTTTTGTGCTAAACGAAGACCTTTTGCGCCTTTTAGTTATCACACTTGTACCTGGTGAGAGAATTACTTTGGACCGTTTTCTAGAGCTAGCTGAAAAGCGTTTTGGATTTGCTATAAGCGGACACTCATTGAGAGAAGCTCAATGCTGGATAGAAAGATCGGATTTGATTGAAATACCTTCTGATACTATTAAATGGCTTGTAGACATGCTTGAGGCGGCTGGCTACCTTGTGCAACTTTCTGACTCATGCTCACTTGTTTGCAACCCGGCTTATAAAACAATGGAGTATAAATAATGAACGACTATTATGCTGAATCCATCTTCCAATACATTCATTCAAAAGTTGTAAATAAAAAAAAACACACGGATCAACCAATACGAGTAATGATGATGTTGCCGTCATTGCCATTTAACAATACACTGAATCTAATTGAAAAATTATCCGTATTTGCTTTGAAAGATGAAAATATTGAAGTTTCAATAAAAATTGCTGAGAGCTTAGGAAAGACGTGGCATAAAACTTATAATATCAAATCCTTAATTGAGAAAAAATATATTGATCATTCTGGAAATCTCACTTCTTATCGAAATCAAATCCCCAATGATGACAGAAAGGACTTTTTGCTAGTATTAATTGGTACTAAGCGTGTAGCAGATTCTTCGAGCCTAGATGATTTTCACCAATGTGACACCTATCAGATCTGGAATGATTTCTTAAGACGAAGCTTCTCGAAATGGATTGAGTGGGCGTTACATTCAAATGGTGTAGGATATGAGAATCAGAATGTTTCTCGAATTAATTTGGTACTAACCTCAATCTATAAAAGGGGGAAAGCAGATCTATTTGGAATTGCTGATTTCCTGGGAAATAAACTAGAACTAAGTGTGCAAAATGGCGAACAAGCGGAAAAAGCAATTTTGCACAATCTGGGACATTTTAAGCTTCCAAATTTTTCCGGTTTCCAGTTTTTGTCACATAAGCCTTTCTCACTCTATTTAGATTGTGCGGATCGTTTTTTTTCTTATGAAATGTTCATGGAAAAAGAAAAGGCCAGTAAAGCTATCAATATAATCAAAAAGATTAAGGAAGAAATTAGCGCTAAGGGTAATCAAGAAGAATACGCTTCATCGGAAAAGATTGGTTCCTTTGCTGATTGGGAAGCATTCCTAGATGGTTTAGCGAAATATATCGAAGAAGAAGACAATGTGTTAAAGAGAAAGCTTTTTCAGTGTGACTTTGTGAATATTTGGGAAAGTATCCTTAAATATAAAGTCAAGAGTGACAATGGTACCAAACCTGAAAGAGAAATCAGAATAAAAGGAGATCCAATTGAGGTGATCCTGTCTGCAATGTTAACGGTTTTGATTGAATTAAAGAAAGGTTTTGAATCAGATGCAATCAAAATAGAAGAAATAGAAATTTATTCGAAGGAGTTTAAGGCGGACTATGAATCGAGGGATTTGGCAAAATTAAAACTAAAATCATTAATTGGAGGTATTGATGAGTTCTTTAATGCATGTTCAGGGGAATCTTCGTATATTTGTATTCCTAGTGAAATCAGTGCTGATTCGGTGAAAATTAAATCATCTTTTCTAAACGATGAAATTTCAATAAAAACATCTAAGGTCTCTGAGCCCTATCTAAAGTTTAAGATAAGAGTGAAAATTAAAAATTATGCTGAAGACAATACAAATTTAAATGATGAGAATGAAATCTATCAAGTGTTTAAATGGAGATTACCCGAAACACATCCCTATCGAGTAGTTAGTGAATTAATTCTATGGGCAAGATCTAAAATACAAGAAATGCATCCTCCAATTCTTCCTGTTTTTCATGTCCCCCATTATGATGAGCTGATGTTGGCAAAGGATGAAGAGGAAATCAATCGAGTGATGCTACATTCCATCCGAAGTCAAGACAGTTATGTCACAAATTTACTTACAAGAAATTGGCAGGATACTCAAGATAGTTTATTGAAATTTTTAAAAAAGCTGTCTAGGGCCTATGTGAAAATGGTGATAACGGCAGCGCAAGATGGAGTTTTCTCAATATTTCATAGTTCATCCAGTCAGAAAGACCTTCATGGAGGAAGTGAGTGGAGTTTATTGAGAAAAGCATATGAGAATGCAGCAAATGCTTTTGTCGCTAAGGATGGTGAAGCGAAGGAAACAAAGATTGCTGCGATATTGATGAGAGCTTTTTTCTTTATTCAACATCACGAAAAGAGTAACATTGATGAATGGGTTAATTATGATTATGAACCCAATGCTGTTGTCACGATTATGCACCCATCACTAATCGAAATGTTGTATTCACGAATAAATTTTTTGTTTGCAGGTTTTAATTCGTTACTAAAGAGAATATTGGAAAAGAGCACAAAAAATCTCATAAATTTATGGCGGAACTATGTTGACTTAGCAGATATTAAAATGCCTATACCAGGTTTGTTACAGGACGCCAACGAAACATTGAACACAGATATTCAAGGAATGGGTTTAATCCATCGAATCGGGCGAAACTTGAATGAAGATTCGATACTATCAACTAGACTTCTAATTCAATATGAAGGATATGATGAATCTGATATTTCGGATTCTGATATGTTTCGGGAGACAAGAGATTCGAAATTATTAACTTCCATCTTAAATAGATATGTGGAAATACATCCTCATGCGAGAGATGGTATCAGTTTATCTATTTACCGGAATGAAGATATTCAGCCGATTATCGCTGCAATTCATCACTTCCTGAAACAAGCGAATAAGAAAGAGAATGGTTTACTAGCTGAATCACGGCTGAATCCGTTTGTTCTAAACATAACAGTGTTTACACAATCTGGAGATGATGTCACTGTTGCAAAGTGGATGCACCAATGGCGTGAAAGATGGGAGGCCTCTGAGACAGAGAATCGACTATCTCATTATATGAATTGTCAATTTTCTTTAGCTCATAGAATAATCCCTGAGAAGGATGGAATGATAAGATTCATGCAAATGATTAGAGAGGGGATGGAAGTTGACCTTGCTGTTTTATATGATTTTATTGCTGCGGATAGTGAAGGTGATTTGTTCAAAGAAGCTGATGAATACTGCATTACAAAGAATACATTACTGTTTCCAGTTTTGGAGAAGGTTTTTATTACCCAGAACACTCCAGATAGAAGATCGAAGCGAGGTCGGATCCTTAGTAATCGTCAGTTTGCAGTCGCTCGTCTTTATACTGAATTATTAGTGAGATTAAAGCATCCAAATGTGCCACCTGGACAACAGCATGTGGTTCTGGGATATGGAAACTATCAGCCATGGGATTCAGTAATAAATCAATTCCATCAAAATGCGGAGTGGGTTGTATGTATAGATCCAAGCATCGACGAGAGATTGATTCGTGGAACAGAGGGGATTGAGAAATCTGAATACAATAGAGAAATTGTAGGTTTTGGGTCGGGTGTTGGCTTACATGGTGAGAAGAATTTTACTATTTCTACACAACACATTGGGATAGATGATATCCAATATAAATTGGCGGAAGCGATACATGACAAGCTCTATACTGACTGGAGTAGGGATTTATCTCAAAAAGTTGCTATTAGTGTCATAAGAGAGAACAGGCAATTAGCTGGATTGTCCGCTATTCGTGCTACTGGAAAAGGGACATATATTCATGATTTCATGGCCTATGCTGTCGTGAGTAAAATTGTTCGCAGCCAAAAGCACATAGATGATTTGTTTTGTGATCAACTGATTTCTTTAGATGCATATACACATTGGTTTCATGGAGAAGAATCAGAAACTCATCCTGATCTTCTTTGGATTACATCCAAGATTCGAGACGGAAGGTTGCATTTAGAATTGGTATTAATTGAGTGTAAACTTGCTGAACTCAACCAAGATCACATTGATAAGGCCTATAAGCAAATAGAAAATGGGTTGAAAGTTCTTGTGCCTCTTTTTGAACCTATTTCTGAACAAAAAGGGGCGTTTGATGATTGTCGTCCGGATCAGCGCTATTGGTGGCTTCAGCTCCACAGGCTAATTGCAAGTAGATCGACTGTTGTGAATAATAATGAGACAGATGCATTGAATGCCCTTGAGCGATTAACTGAAGGTGATTTTTCAGTTTCTTGGCGAGCGGGAGTAATGTATTTCAGAACAGATAAAAGCAAGGACATTATTGAGAATAAGGAAAACACTAATAGGTTAGTTGTCAATAAAAAAGATCTACCGATACCTTTGATTCAGATAGGTCGAGATAGTGTAAAAGCGATCTGTTTAAATAGCAAGGTGCTAGATATTGAATGGCTGAATTTGAATAAGGATACAGATGACTCGAATGATGATGCGATGCAAAGCAATATTGAGCAATCTACACCAAAGTCTTCACCAACTAGTGTGTCAGCACCAGAATCAAAAGAGACCTCCACTCTCCAGATAACTCAGGGAGAATCATCAAAAAAAAATGATGTCACGACCAGAAATAGGATTCCTGAACGAATACTTTTGGGAACCTCGACTCAAGGTGGGCGAAAAGTCTATTGGGAATTTGGTCATAAAAAATTGCAAAATCGCCATATAATGATTTTTGGATCCTCAGGAAGTGGAAAAACCTATGCTATTCAATGCTTACTATATGAATTAGGAAAGGCTAAACAAAATTCAATTATTGTGGATTATACTGAAGGATTAAAACGGAGCCAGATGGAACCTTTGTTAAAGGAACAGCTGGATCCTCAGCAACACTTAATAAAAAATAAACCTTTACCTATCAATCCCTTTCTCCCCCAAACCTATGAAATTGAAGGTATCTCTGTTTCTGATAAGGCTCCCGATATAGCAACTAGAGTATCAGGAGTTTTCGCGGAAGTGTATACCTTAGGCGATCAACAGCGATCTGCATTGTACAATGCCATTAAGAAAGGAGTTAATGTTTATAAAAAGAGTATGAGTCTTGAACATATGATGGATGAGTTGAATGAGATATCCCAACGTCATGGTTCAATAGCCAACTCAGCCCGCTCAATACTGAGTAAAATTGAACCATTTGTAGATTTGGAGCCATTTCAGGATAGTGGCCAAACTAGTTGGGATCAAATCGCAAACGATAGCAAAAGATTATGTCACATTTTACAATTAGCAGGGTACACAGGGGATGCTTCGAGATTGATAACAGAATTTATTCTTATTGATCTATATCGCTTCTATCGTAATGTTGGATCAAAAGATAATCCTCTTGCCATTGTATTAGACGAGATTCAGAATCTTGACCATCGTGGCGATGGTATATTGGCAAAATTGATTACTGAAGGCCGGAAATTTGGTGTGGCCCTTATTATGGCAACCCAAATAATGAGTGGATTGCCTAAGGATGGGAAGGATCGTTTGTTTCTCGCTGATCACAAGTTATTTTTTAAACCTTCAGATACAGAGATTAAGGCTTATGCAGAGATACTAAGTCATATATCTAAAGACAAAAAAGAAACATGGGTCAATAGACTAAGTACCCTTAGTCTAGGCGAATGCTACTCAATTGGACCTTCATTGAATTCCCATACTGGAAAGCTAGAAAGAATCCCTTTTCGAATAAAAATTAATTCTCTTCAGGATCGTATAAGAAATGTCTGAAAAGAAGGATCTTCGGCATTTTAGGCGTCCAAGAAATTTTCATGAGTCGTTTGTTCCAGAGAGACAGTATCTGAATGCACTCTTAAAATATGCCGATCAGGAGAAATCCGGGGATATTCAAGCTATCTCGAAGGAAACCGGGATCCCTACTGGGGAATACAGTGGTAAAGTGGGACCGACCATTGACTATTGTCGTGGAATGGGATTGATTTTATTGGATTCAAAATCATCATCAATTAAGACTCCGCAACTGACAGAGTTGGGCCGGTCAGTATTGCTTAATGATCCGTTTTTTCTTGAGCCCTTAACCCAATGGATTGGACATTTCCACTTGTGTAATCCATGGCATGGCGCTGATGTCTGGTATCAAACCTTTTGTTTAGGTGCTGATCGTTTGGGGATAAAATTTACACGAGATGAACTTAATGATTGGCTACAAACCCAAAACCTAGTCAAACGTGGAAATGTAATTGGTCCAATGGTTCGCATGTATGAAGATAGCGCATCGTTTGGCGCGTGTGGCGTTCTTTCGGAAGAGGCTGGGGTTATCACCAAAAAAAATGCACCGATTGATGACCTTTTCGCCATCGCCTATGGTGCATGGATGATTTCTTTAATGGAAAACCTAAATATATTTGGTGTTCAAATAAGTCTGACTGAATTAAATTCTGAAACCTTCTGGCAAACTACTGCAGGATGGAATCAGGAAGAAGCCGCCAAGGTACTTCAATTTGTCGAGCAAACAGGATTGATAAGTGTGGATAGACATATGTCTCCGTGGTTGATAAAAGCATTTAAAAAATCCGAAGATATCTGGAAATCAATCTACGATGAATTGATCTAATCGAAGAGAGGTAAGCGGTGTCCAAACAACTTCTTGATATTATTGATTTTCGAAGTGATCGACTCTTTGATGGCGCAGTCAATCTGGATTGGTTCTTTTCAGATCGAGAGAGGGCAAAACAGGTTGCGGAGTCATTTGTGTTTCATGGCCCCAATTATCATGGCGTTCGTAAGGAAGACATTGGTTCGGAGTCTGATGTTCATCAGCTTGTAGATACAGCCACATTCACTCACCAGGTTGTTCGCCACTGCAGTGGATCAGAGGATCAGCCATTTACTTTGGCAATAGCCGGGTATGGTACAGGAAAATCTCATTTGGCTACTACTCTTTCACTGCTGCTTTCCGATCCTTCCAGTGAGGTGGCAAAAAAAGTTCTCAAGAATCTTCAGCAAGCAGACCAAACTTTGGCGAAGGAAACCGAAGCTGAACTAAGGATTCTTGGAGGGAAATCACTGATTTTGGCAATAAATGGGATGGGGAACTTTGATCTTGCTTCTGAGGTCACGAGGCAGATCCTACTTCAATTAAAAGAAGCCAAAATAGATACGGGGCCTTTGGATCAACTGCGTCCGCGTTTTTCTACTGCAATAAAGCTCATTAATTTTCTTGGAGATAACGATTGCGAGAGATTGGTTAGACTATGTGGAAGCCAATCCAAGGATAATCTTATAGAAGAATTGAATTTGCACAATGAGGCCCTTTATGAAATCGTTTATGACTATTTTTTAAATCAGAAGGGTTTGCCGATTCGGTCGGTCGGTGATGAAACTGTAAAAGATGTTTTAGATAAAGTCACTCAAGAGTATTGTGGGGAAGGGAAACCTTATCAGAAGATTGTTTTGCTTTTTGATGAGTTTGGCCGATTTGCTGAGTTTGCTACAACGAAGAGCCAAATTGCAGGCAGTGGGGTTCTACAACACTTATTTGAAGGGATACAAGCAAACTCATCCAAAGTCGTTTTTATTGGATTAATTCAATTTGATTTAAATACATATGTTCAACGAATAGCACGAGAATACCGCAATGAGATTTTGCGAGTGTCAACCCGTTTCCAGTCCGCCAATAAAGTCTATCTATCAATCAATCTTGAAACAATTGTTGCGAATTTGATTGAGAAGAAGGATTCAGAGAACCTTGATAAACATTTTGAGCTTCCTGTTGTTGTAGATAGAACTCAAGAGATTATGACGAGGTTCCACTCCTTTCTTCCCCATGCGAAACAAAAAGGCCTTTGGGGTGACGCTAAGCTTTTCCATCAGGTAATTCGAAAAGGATGTTGGCCTTTATCACCATATGCATTATGGTTTTTATTTCACCTTTCTTCAGTAGGTAAGCATTTGCAGCAACGTTCCGCTATTTCACTGCTTGGAGAGTCCGTTAAGAAGTATATCAATCGTGAGATAGAAGACTTTTTTTGGGAATTAGGCACCACTGATTTGTGGTCTACATCTTTAGAGTCGGAACTGATTGATGCAGAGAGAAGTAGTGGTACTCTCGGAACCATAACCCAATCCTATGCAACGGTTATGGAAAAGCACGGTGTGAAATTTTCTGATGCAGAGGTAATCATTTTAAGGGCAATCGTTTTGTTGTCTAAAATGGCTATCAAAGCTCACTCAAAACAACATGCCATTGAAGCGCTTTCGGAGCTTTCGCTGCTAGATAATCTGCAGGTGAATCGTCTCATTAATACTCTAGAAGACGATTGGAATGCCATAAGCTGGGATCCTAGTTTTAATCAGTTTGATATTCTTGGGGAATCCGTCTCAAAGGCAAAATTCCTGAGTTACCTGAAACAGCGGGTTGAAGAATCATATACGGAAGAAGTGAAAGCAGATTTGTTTATTCGCTATGCTGATCAACTTGAAGATCATCTTTTGGTTGATATTGTGTGTTCTTTTGGCGAGAAGAATGAGATTCAAACCACCGAATGGAGGTTTGAGAAGAATATATCCAACCTTAACCAGATTGACCAGGCGGTTATACTCTCGACCTCCAAACAAGGTTTAGAATATGAAGTAAATGAGGCAAGAGGAAGAGTAATCTATTGCTATGTAGAACCAGAAAAAGATATAGAGCAGGTAAAAGCAAGGATAAGGAAAAAATTTGTAGAGGCTTTAGAGCAATTCGGTGTTTCACATTTCCCCATTATGGTTGTATTCGTTCAAGATGCCGAAGGGCAATTGGGACAAAGTATCGCTGAGCTGGATGCTATTGGCACAAAGATCCCAGATCGTGACAAGGAGGGCTTTGGAAATCTCATCGGAGCACATCGTCAAAGATGTCTGGATTTAATATCGGAACGGACAAAGCTTGCCTTAAAACAACGTCAATTTGTGACAACGTATTCGGAACCGTTTGAAGTGAAAAGACTGAGATTTATCGGGGATCAAATATTCTCTCGAATGTTTCCAAAGATATTACCATTCCCGTTCGATGGATTCAGCACCTCTAGGGGGAATGCAGCGGATTCGTGTATGAGATTTACCAAAGAATTGATGACTGGAGTGCTTGACTACCAAACCCTGATTTCCAAACCGGTAAAGGAAAAAAACCGTGGATTGAGAGTGTTAAGCGATTCTTGGGAGATTTTCACCAAAGCAGGCAGAGTATCACGATATCCTGGGAATGATGTTGTCAAAGAAATTTTCTCAAAATGGGATGAGATCGCAGACAAAGGAGATGGCCCATTAAGTCTATATGAAGCCGTTGATTTGGCCTGTTCGGTGCCCTATGGTGCAAATTTAGCTTCAGCCGGACTTTTATTTGGAGTCTATTTTTGCGCACGTAGGCAAGATTTGAATATTGTTATAGACGAACAACCGGTAAACCGGGTTGAAGATGCGGACACATTGCTGTTTAAGGGGAAATATCTAGATATAGGGAAACTAAAGAAGGCGTTTATCAAGAAGAGAGATAAGAAAAGCGAATCACAATGGGAAGCTCTTTTAGATGAGTGGGAACAAATTTTAGAAAAATCATATGTTGATCAAGAGCAATGCCTTAAGAAGGCACTTGAATTGAAAAAGAAAGTCCCTATCCCGCAATCTCAAATATATCGCTACGAGAATTATAAAGAGAAAGCAGCAAGAGCTACTGGAAAGATTGTTGGGCTTAAGCAACAATACGATAAAGTACTAGAGCAAATATTTTGGGGAAGAGAAAATAGAAAATTGCACAAAGAAATTAGTGGGGCAGCAAAACTAAGAAGGCTGCAAAAGGAAGTTGAGAGTGATCCTCTTTGGTCAGAGGGTTCAGCGGATTTCTTTAATAAAGAAATTGAAAAAGTTAAAGAAAGAACTTCATTGCAATTTGATGCTTTTTTGAAAAATCGACTCCCTGTTGGGCGTACGACTGTCGCACTAATTGAATTTGAAAAGAAGATGAGCATTATGGCTAACAATTTAATGATTTTAGGATTAAACAAACTTTCCGAAAAGACCCAAAAGCATGTTGCTAGAATTAAGCAGCACATTGATGATTCAGCAGAGGCCCATGAGTTGATCTCGAGAATAGCGAATTGGATTTCTGAAAATGATGATTCTCAAATCATACGTATCGCATTGTTAGAGAATCTTATTAAAGGTGCAGAAAACTATATAAAGAGAATTGATGAAGTAAAATTGCACGTTGATGTCCCGGATCTTGATAAAGCCAAAAAGAGTTTGCTGGTATTTATTGAAAAGCTTCAGAAAAGAGAGAAACAAATTAGAAAGCCCGCGGAGGATATTTGGGACATTGAGTTTGCACCTGGTGTTCTGGAAGAATTACTTGAACGCATCCGATCACTCAAACTGGTGTTTGAAGGTTGCGAAAGTGATATGGAAGATTTTCGCAATATGGAGAAGGCGTTATTTTTTTATAGAGATGCGATTAAGCAGCTTACAGATGAAGATATCAGCTATGAAAGATTTCTGCACAAAGCAAATGCCCTCATCAATGAAGCGTCCGGGTTATTAGAGGAAGAAGAAATCCCTTGGCCTCCAGATGAGGCAATGAAAAAAGTGATTACTTTCAGTGAAAATCTGCATAAACAAAAAGCAAAATCATGGATTGAAGCCATTGAAAAAAGATCACGCAACCTAGATGGGTTGAGTATATCCGAATTGAGTCAGCTACATGGGCAGTTATCTATGCGACAAGAATTCATTACTAAAGAGGATGAAAAGTCAATTCAGTCTCTTAAAGAGAGCGTTGAGAATAGATTAAACAAGAAATCTGTCGAATGGCTATATGAAAAATTCCTCGAGCTAAGTGAAAAAGCCAAGACTGAATTCAAAAAGAAGATTTCAGGGTGAGGCCTTTCTCTGTTGTCTGTAGGTCTTCCTAGATAGTCGACACTGAAAAAGTCGTTTTATAATGATATATTGGATATTTTGTGGTAAAATGTGGGTGTAAAATTTGCAGGAATATG
>OBLN01000471.1_pt1 | contig 14594 bp, 13 predicted proteins | sample 1519301 | NCBI WGS metagenome assembly OBLN01 (sample SAMEA2452533, study PRJEB22499) | sediment metagenome | reverse complement strand
GAATAAGGAATAAGGAAGAAGGAATAAAAAAGCCCCATGGCCTGATGGCAATCGTAGAACGTAGAAGGTAGAACGTAGAAAAAAGAAGTTGAGGGAGTTGAGGGCGGAATACAAGTTAGTCAGGGAAAGTTTTTCGCGGTTTGTTTTTCACTTTTCACTCGTGTGTCCTCTGGGTATTTCACTTTCCACTTTCCACTTTTCACTTTTCACTTTTCACTTCACTATCCCCTCGTTGCCACAGGATGCCGGCCACGATCATGATCAGGCCGATAAAGGACGCGGGCAGGATATGCTCTTTTAGTACGAAGTGGATCAGCACCAGGGACAGGAAGGGGGCGATGTAGACCAGGATACTGATGCGCGCCGCCGATCGGGTCAGGCGCATGGCCTGCAGCCACAAAAAAAACGTAATGCCCATCTCGAACATTCCCACATAGGCGGCGCCGGCCCAGCCCGTGGGGTTTGCGGGCAGGGGCGCCCCCTGCAGCAGCCACCAGGCCAGGGTGAACATGAAGCCGAAACCGAAGTTCAGCAGCAGGCGCAGCAGGGGGTCGCAGCGGTCGCGGGTGTTGGCGATCCAGTACAGGGCCCAGAGGCAGGCGCTGGCCAGGGCCAAAGCCACTCCCAGGGGGCTGGTGAACTCCATGGTCCCCAGGCGTCCCTCCGTGGAAATCACCATCACGCCGGCCAGGGCCAGCAGCAGCGCTCCCAAACTGCGCAGGGTGAGGCGTTGTTTCAGGAAGGGAACAGACAACAGTGCCAGGATCACGCCCCAGGTCATGTTCAGCGGCTGCGCCTGCTGGGCGGGCAGGATATCATAGGCCCGGAAAAGAATCAGGTAATACACGAAAGGGTTGAGCATGCCCAGCCCGGCGGAAACCGCCAGGTCGCGGCGGGACAGGGATGCCAGTTCCCTCAGCCGCCCCGTTGCGGCCAGGATCGCAAGCAGGCTCAGGGCGGCGGTAAACGACGCGCCCAGAAGCAGTTGCAGGGGAGAGAGAACCCGCAAACTGAGTTTGAAGGCCGTGGCCACCGTGGACCAGCACAAAACGGCCGCGACCGCGTAGAAGGTGGCGCGGCGCTCAACGGGATCGCGGCTCATGAATGGGCCGAACCGCGGGCCGTGCGCTTGATGATTTCCCAGGCGGCAACCACGTGACGGCGTTCCTGACGGGTCTGCCCCACCACCAGGCGCAATGTCATTTTTCCGTTCAACTTCGTATGGGTGAGAAAGAGTTTGCCCGAGGTGTTCAATGCGTCCATCAGGCGCTGGTTGATTTGATCCAGTTTTTCCGCGTCGTCAACGCCCTGCGGGTGATAGCGGAAGCATACCGTGGCCAGCGGGGTGGGGGCCATGAGTTCGAAATCCGCTTCCCGGCGGATATCGTCCGCGACTTCGCCGGCCCAGCGGATGTGGTTGGCCACGGCTTCGCGCAGGCCCTGGACGCCGTATTCACGGATCACGAACCATAATTTCAGCGCGCGGAAACGCCGGCCCAACTGGATGCCCCAGTCGCGGTAATTCGTGACACTGCCGTCCACGCTGGTTTTCAGGTATTCGGGAAGCAACGTGAAGGTGTTGACCAGGGCGTTCGGGTCGCGCACGAAGTAGGCGGAACAGTCGAAGTTGGTAAACATCCACTTGTGGGGGTTGAACACGAAGCTGTCGACCGCTTCGATGCCTTTCAGCATCCAGCGCATGGAGGGAAGGATCAGCGCGGTGCCGGCATAGGCCGCGTCCACGTGCAGCCATAGCCCGTGGCGGCGGCACACGGCGGCGATCGCGTCCAGGGGGTCGATGGCGGTCGAACCCGTAGTGCCCAGGGCCGCCACCACGGCCAGCGGTTTGTAGCCTTCATCGATGTCCGCGTTCACCGCCGCTTCCAGCGCGGCTGGATCCATGGCGAAATCTTCATTCAAAGCGATGCGACGCAGCCGGTGACTGCCGATACCGGCGATGCGCACATCTTTTTCAATCGAGGAATGCGCTTCCCGGGAACAGTATACCGTGAATTGCTCCTTGCAGAAACCATGGCGGTTGATCGCCCATCCCGAGGCTTTTTCGCGCGCGGTGAGCAGGGCGCAGAGCGTGGCCGTGGAGGCGGAGTCCTGGATGACGCCGGTAAACTCCCGCGGCAGCCCGATCATTTCACGCAGCCACTCCATCACGCGTTCTTCCAACTCGGTGGCGGCGGGCGAAGTCACCCAGCTCATGCACTGGGCGCCGAGGGTTGCGGTCAGCATCTCGGCCAGGATGGAAGGGAAAGAATTGTTGGCGTTGAAATAGGCAAAGTAGTTGGGGCTTTGCCAATGGGTCATTCCCGGCATGATCACGGATTCGAAATCGGCCATGATGCGTTCGAACGGTTCGCCCTGTTCAGGCGGGGCGGAATCCAACCTGGACAGCGTCTCTCCCGGGGCTACCCCGGACATGACCGGAAGGTTCTCCACGTTTGCGGCGTAATCCGCCATCCAGTCCACCAATTCATGCGCATACCTGCGAAATGATTCCACATCCATTCCGGCCTCCTTGGCGAGCTTCACAATGATATGCTATTCGTTGTAGCCGATGCGGTCAAGGGGGTTGACAACCGAGGAGGCGATGTTGGTCAGGTGGGAAGCGATTCGTTTCAGGAAGCGCAGGTAAAGTGTCAGGGCAATGGCCTCACCCGGATTCAATCCGCCCACCCGGTTGGAGATCAGGCGGTGCAGCAGGCGCTCCACTTTGCACGTGATCGGCGCGTGGATGCGCATGGCTTTGCGCGCCGTATCCGGGTCATGGGTGCGCATTCTTCCAACTCGGTGGCGGCGGGCGAAGTCACCCAGCTCATGCACTGGGCGCCGAGGGTTGCGGTCAGCATCTCGGCCAGGATGGAAGGGAAAGAATTGTTGGCGTTGAAATAGGCAAAGTAGTTGGGGCTTTGCCAATGGGTCATTCCCGGCATGATCACGGATTCGAAATCGGCCATGATGCGTTCGAACGGTTCGCCCTGTTCAGGCGGGGCGGAATCCAACCTGGACAGCGTCTCTCCCGGGGCTACCCCGGACATGACCGGAAGGTTCTCCACGTTTGCGGCGTAATCCGCCATCCAGTCCACCAATTCATGCGCATACCTGCGAAATGATTCCACATCCATTCCGGCCTCCTTGGCGAGCTTCACAATGATATGCTATTCGTTGTAGCCGATGCGGTCAAGGGGGTTGACAACCGAGGAGGCGATGTTGGTCAGGTGGGAAGCGATTCGTTTCAGGAAGCGCAGGTAAAGTGTCAGGGCAATGGCCTCACCCGGATTCAATCCGCCCACCCGGTTGGAGATCAGGCGGTGCAGCAGGCGCTCCACTTTGCACGTGATCGGCGCGTGGATGCGCATGGCTTTGCGCGCCGTATCCGGGTCATGGGTGCGCATGGCTTCAACGGTGCTTTCAAACAGCAGGGTCACGCTTTTCTCCAGGCCCTGGACGCTCTTGTCGATATCACCGCCCTTGAGCTTTCGTGGATGCGTGGAAGAGAGTTCGAGGATGTTCTTGAAGTAGTCGCCGATGCGTTCCACGTCGTTGAGGATGCACATCAGGATCAGGCCGGAATTGAGTTCCTGGGGGCCGGAAATCGCCAGGTGGGTAAAGATGGCGCGGCGGCTGTCCATCTGGAAGCGGTTGATCTTCTTGTCTTCGGCCTTGATGTCGATATCGTCATCGCAGCGATCGCAATAGCGCAGCGTCTGGGTCACCTGCTTGAACATTTTCAGTTCTTTTTCCAGCAGTTCGGTGGCCCGGGTGAAGATCTTGTCGATTTCGCTCTGTTTGCGGAAAATATGCAGCAGTTCTTTCATGGGTTATCTCCCGAAAAAAAGTATCGCCAGGGGCAGGATGAAAAACTGTCCCAGCACGAACAACAGGGGAATCAGGCGGTTGCGACCGGCAATCTGCGCCAGTCCGCGCGCCAGGTTGATGGGTATCCCGCGAACAGGGGTGATCAGGATGATTCCCGTGATGTTGAAAATCAGGTGGGCCAGGGCGATCTGCAGACCCACGGGCTGTCCCAGGCACAACGCCGCCAGCATTGTGGTCACCGTGGTACCGATGTTGGCGCCCAGGGTGAAGGGAAAAATCTGTTCCAGGGTCAGTACGCGGGCGGCGGCGAAAGGCACGACCAGGGAAGTGGTAACGGAACTGCTCTGGACAATGGCGGTGATCACGGTGCCCGAGAGCATGGCCCGTCCGTAGTTTTTAAAAAAATAGATGCCGAAGGCCTGGCGGATGCGGTCCAGCATCAATTGCTTGATGGAAACAACCATCTGGCGCAAAGCCAGGAACAGTATGATGGCGGCCGCAAGGCCGATCAGAAGGGGGTCGGCCCCCAGCACGCTCTGCACCAGGCGTATCCCCGGGTGAATGACCCAGTCCAGCGGCTTGAACAGGGCAATGCCGCCGAGGTGGCTGACCAGCCCGGACAGGGCTGCGGATATGCGTGTCAGGTAGCCGAAAAAATACTCCAGCGGGAAAATCAGGATCACCGAAATCAGGTTGAAAAAGTTCTGCACCACCGCGGCGGCGAAAGCGGGGCCGAACTCGTTGCGCCGCGTGATATGCGTCAACGACACCAGCACATTGGTGATGCAGGTACCGATGTTGGCGCCCATGACGATGTAGATCGCCAGGTGGAACGGCAGGGCCCCGGAAACGGTCAGGGCTACGGTCAGCGATGTGGTCGAGGAAGAGGATTGCACCAGTGAAGTGGAAAGCACACCGATCAGCAGTCCCATCAGGGGGGATCCGGCACGGGAGATCAGGGACCGGATGTGGCCTTCCGAGGCCAGCGTGAAGGAAACGGCGATCAATTTGACTGCCAGCAGAAATAAATACAGCGCCGCCAGCAGCTTCAGCCCGGCGATGATTTCCGGCATATATCGCTTGATTTGTGGTCTGAGCGTCATGTCTTAACCGAATCTTAACATTTCCGTGCCATATTGCCAATCGTTGACTTGGCCGGGAGGATGGGGTAAATTTCTTTTTCAAAACTCCAACCCGCGAGAGGAATGCCGTGGAATTCTATTTTTTCGCCGTTATCATCCTGATGGCTCTCGCTGTTTCCGACCTGATGGTCGGCGTCAGCAACGACGCGGTCAATTTCCTGAATTCTTCCATCGGTTCCCGGGTGGCGCCGCGCTGGTTCATCATGATTATCGCCAGCCTGGGGATGCTGGCCGGGGTTACCTTCTCTTCCGGCATGATGGAAGTGGCACGCAAGGGAATTTTCCATCCCCAGTATTTCACCATGCCGGAGTTGATGGTTGTCTTCCTGGCCGTAATGCTGACCGATGTCATCCTGCTGGACCTGTTCAACACCTTCGGACTGCCGACATCCACTACGGTGTCGATCGTGTTTGAACTCCTGGGCGCGGCCGTGGCCGTCTCCATCATCAAGGTGATGCAGGCCGGTCGAGGCTTGTCCGCGATGGTCGAGTACATCAACACCAGCAAGGCCCTGGCCATCATTACCGGGATCCTGTTCAGTGTGGCCATCGCCTTTATTTTCGGCGCGCTGATCCAGTTTCTCACCCGGCTCATTTTCACTTTCGATTTCCACACCCGCCTCAAGCGCTACGGCGCCCTGTGGGGCGGGGTCGCCCTGGCGGCCATCATCTATTTCATCCTCATCAAGGGATCCAAGGGGGCGTCATTCATTACTGATCAGACCCTGGCATGGATCCAGACGCATACGCTCACCATCCTGGGCATGGCCTTCCTGGTTTGCGCGCTGCTTCTGCAATTGCTCCAGAGTCTGTTCCGTGTACACGTGCTCAAAGTCGTCGTACTGGTGGGAACCTTCGCCCTGGCCATGGCTTTTGCCGCCAATGACCTGGTCAATTTCATCGGCGTGCCCCTGGCCGGCCTCAGCGCTTTTCGCGCCGCCGAAGCCGCGGCGGATCCCCTTTCCCAGCTCATGACCGCGCTGCAGCAGCCGGTGCGTTCCAACACCGGCCTGCTTCTGCTGGCGGGCATGATCATGGTGGCGACCCTGTGGCTTTCGCGCAAGGCCCAGACCGTAACGCGCACCGAAATCAGCCTGGGTCGCCAGGAGGAAGGGGTCGAACGCTTCGAAGCATCTTCGCTCAGCCGCGCCATCGTGCGCATGGGAACCGCCCTGGGCATGGGCGCACAGCGCATTCTGCCGGACAAAGTCCGGCATGTGCTGTCTCGACGATTTGATCCCGCCCGCTGCCGTCAAGCGGCCGTTGAAGAGTCGGAACGCCCGCATTTCGACCTGGTGCGTGCCGCGGTCAACCTGATGGTGGCTTCCGTACTCATTTCCCTGGGAACATCGCTGAAGCTGCCCCTTTCCACCACCTATGTGACTTTCATGGTGGCGATGGGTTCTTCCTTCGCCGATCGTGCCTGGGGCCGTGACAGCGCGGTCTACCGCATCACCGGTGTCCTGACCGTAATCGGCGGCTGGTTCTTTACCGCTTTCATGGCCTTCACCCTGGCGCTGCTGTCGGCCTTCGCCATTTTTTACTGGCGTGTTCCCGCGGTCGTGGGTTTGCTCGCCCTCGTGGGAACACTGATCCTGCGCAATCTCCGTATTCACCGCCGCCGCGAATCGGTTGAGTCGGAACTCGATGTGTTCAACCTGCGCAAAGTCAAGGACATGCGCTACGCCGTCGATACATCATTCAAGCATACGTCCATTTTCCTGGAACGCATCGCCCGCACCCTGGAGAAAGCTTACGCGGCCGTTTCCGCCTGCGATCGCTCCCAACTCAAGCTGCTGCGCAACGAAACCAAGAAACTGGAGTTGTGGGCCAACATCATCGTGGCCAACATCTTCAAGGCCCTGCGCCTGATGCAGCAGGCCGACATTGAAACCTCCCAGCACTATTCCCGGGTTGTCAGCGCCCTGCAGGAGAACGCCGAGTCCGTGCGCGATATCGTGCTGCGGGCGTATAACCATGTGTTGAACAACCACAAGCCCCTGCTGGCCGTGCAATTGGCGGAGTTGGGGCAGGTCAAGGAGTTGCTGGTCAACATGCTGGATGAAACCTCCGCCGCACTGGCGCGCCGCGGATCTTTGCCCACAGAGCCCGTTGAGCAGACCCGGCGTCGCATTCGCAAACTGGCAGCCGCCTTGAACCGGGCTCAGATCGAACGCGTCCGCAACGAGACCAGTAAAACCCGGTTGAGTATCCTCTATTACGGCTTCTTGCGGGATTCCATGCAGATTGCGGAACATACCCTGCAATTGCTGGATGTGTTCCGCCTGTTTCAGGAACGCGAAGAGCGGGAAAACTCCACGGCGGAGCGTTGAATCCTGAGCCGGGATGGCCGATAATGTTGTGGTGACGACAGACGTCCGCACTTATCTGACCGTAACCCGCGCCTGGGGTCCGGTAGAGATCCGCGAAAAAGGTTCCCGCTTTATCGCCTGGCTTTTCCCTGCCCCGGAGCGGCAGGTTGCGGAAACCCACCTTTCCGACCTGCGGCGACAATACCATGATTCCACCCATGTATGCTTTGCCTGGCGCCTGGGAAAAGGGGTTGAGCGTGAGCATCGCTACAACGATGACGGCGAGCCCGGCGGTACCGCCGGACTGCCCATTTTCAACGAAATCCTGCGCCGGGATTACCTGGATGTGGTGGTCGCCGTTGTGCGCTATTTCGGCGGAGTCAAACTGGGAACCGGCGGCCTGGCCCGCGCTTACGGTCGCGCCGCGCGCGCTGTGCTGGAGGTTTCGCAAGCCGCGGTCGTGCACCTGACCGATTCGGCCGTGTTGGAGTTTCCTTTCGATCTTACCGGCGAGGTCATGCAGGTTGCGCGGCGCCTGCAGGCGGAAATTGTCACGCAGGAACATGCGGCCACGGGAACCCGGATGACCCTGCTTGTTCCCCGCGGGAGCCTGGACGCGCTGCGCGCGGGCCTGCTCGAGGCCGGAGCCGGGAGAGTGACACTGACGCCAGGTAAAAGCACCAAGTGAAAAGTGATCAGCAAATGAACCGCAGTGACGCCCGCTTCCATCCGTTCCGCATCCGCAGCCGGCCCGGGGGGCGGCTGCCGCTGATTCTGTTGATCCTGATGATTTTAAACGGCTGTGCCCTGAAACACGGCGACCGGGGGCCGGCGCTGAATTACTTTGAGTACAACCGGGGTAAATCTTTTGCCACGCGTGCCGATCTGCAACTTGACTGGAACGGAAACTCATTGCTTTTCCACCAGGTCCGTTTCGAGGACGACTCTTTTTTCCCGGATAATTTCATCATTCCCAACGCTTTTTTGCGTCCGCTGGTTCAACTGCGTTTCGCGGATGCGTTGAAAGCCTTCACTGAACCGTATTACGGTTACCGCTTTGTGCGTTTCTTGCGGCGCAATCCGCATATCGGGCTGGGAATCGAATTCACCCACCACAAAATTTTTTTAAACCAGGCGGATCAGCAGGTGATTGTCAGCGGGTTTTTCCAGGGCCGGCCCGTGAACGCGCTTCTGCCCGTGAACCGGTTTGTGGAATACCTGAGCATTTCGCACGGAGTCAATCATTTGAACCTGGTATTCACCTACCGCTGGTTGCTGGCGCCGACAGCCGGCGTTCCGGAGGGGAGATGGCAGCCCTATGTCAGCGTGGGGGCCGGCCCGGCTTTTCCGCACCTGGAACTCAAGCTGCCGGGTGACGGCCCGAACTGGACAGAGTACGCCTTCAAGTCCGGTCCGGGAAACTTCAACTTCTCCGCCGGCACGGGCGTTCGCTATCAGTTCAGTCCCCATTTCGGCGCTTACCTGGAATACAAGTTTTCTTATTCCCATCTGTACGACCTGGATTTCTTTGATGGCGCGGGAAATTTGGAAATGGCGTTTCCCACCCATCACCTGATGTGGGGTATTTCGCTGATTTTCTAGCCCGGACAGGAGGCCTTCATGGAACGGAGTCGTGTACGAAAGCAAGCGCTGCGGGGAGTTTTCATGCTGTTTTTCGCCCTGACCCGGGCGCCGTTCCTGCCGGGCATGGATCCCATCACCCTGTCTCCCCAAACCAGCATGAAACTGGATCTGGATTTTCGTGCCTATGGATTGAACGATCAGCGCATCTACTGGAGCGGCCTGGAGTTTTCTTTCGGTGTGGAAGCGAATGTCGATGTTTCCATTACCCGCCGGTACCGGCGCGGATCTTTGACTGTTGAGGCGGAATTGTTTCTTAATCAGCCTTTCGGAAAGAATATCCTCCAGGATGAATTCCGCCGGGATTACCAGGCCAACTTCCAGGTGGAGCCCCTGCATCTGTCACGCTTGAACCTGCGTTTCGCGAGCGGTCAATTCTCGGTCGCCATCGGTAAGGGCGTCACGCCTTTCGGCCGTTTCCACTTTTCTTCGCCCTCCAATGACCTGGATTTCGCGGCCCCTTTTATTCGTTCCGAGGCCATCCTCTGGCGTGAGACGGGGATTTTCCTGCACTGGGCCAACCGTTTTCTCGAAGTGGATGTCGCGGCGGTCAACGGCGGCGATGAACGCGATACGAATTCAGGTAAAGCGGGAATCTTTCGCGTGGGGCTGCACGGCAAAGCCTGGGCCGTCGGGGCCTCGCACAAAATTCATGACGTCACCGGTTCGGAATGGCAAAAGCAGTACAATGGGCATACCGGCCTGGATTTCAATTGGCAGGCGGGCTGCTTCCGTTTCAGCGCGGAGTGGATCTGGGACCGCTACGGCTTTCATCGCCCTTTTGATTCAAACGAGATTTTCTGGCCGCGCAGCCTGTATTATCGGGATATATTCCTGGCGGAAAAAACCCCCGTCAAGGGCAGGGGCTGGTACGGGGATATCCGGTATCGCAAAGGCAGCCTGAGCATTGCCTTGAATTACGGCGAGTACTATCCCCAGAAGATTGGGAATCCCCTCCACGACTTGCTGATCCGCCGGATAATTCTACGCCTTGCCGTACTGCCGGCGCCCCAGCTGCGTTTTTATTTTACCGGACTGCTGGAAAACGACCGCGAGCGCGAACCCTGGAGCGAGGGCGCCAAACCCTTCGCGTTTCTGGCCGGAATGGAGTTTTCTTTGTAGCCTGTTTTTCATCTTTTCTCGAAAACGGGATTGATTAATGGGCATCGGAAAGCCCGCGCCATTTGAGGAGGAGCCATGCCGATCATTCAGGTTCACTTGCTGGAGGGGCGAACACCGGAAGTCAAAAAGAGACTGATCCGCGGCCTGACGGATGCGGTTTGTTCCACCCTGGGGGTCGGTGCGGAGAGTGTGCGCGTGATTCTGCAGGAGATGGCGCCGGACGATTTCGGTATTGCCGGAGAAACGGTATCCCGGCGGAAACACCCGCAGGTTTCCCGCGATTGATCCGCTGACCTGCCTCGGCTACCAGCAGGGGGAATCGAATGCTTCCTGGTGCATGTCCAGATGCCGCCAGCCCCAGCGCAGGGAAAAGTTCTTGTTGATCGCCGTCGGATTTTCCTTTGTCAGGTTCACCCAGATCATTTCCGGTTCGATCCGGTTGAAGCAGATGTGAAACTTGGAAGGATCGGTGGGATGGACGGGTTCGACGACCACACGGTACGTACCCGGAGCGTTGAAAATGATCAGGTTGTAATTGCAGCTGCCGTCACGCGTGAAGGTTCCCGTGTAGGTGCTGATGGTGCGTGAGCCGCTGATGAGCTTGAAGCGGAGTTGCATTCCTTCCAGCCAATCCACGTTCGCGCCGCCCGCGAAAACTCCGCCCGAAACCTTGTAGACCGTGCGTATCAATTGCACCTGGGGCAGGCAGGTCAGATCAAATTCGGCCTGGTTGGAAACCCGCGGATTCGGGGTCAGGATCTCGATCCGCGCCCACTGGTCTTTGAAACTCCCCATGGTCTTGCTTCCCAGTTCCCAGGAGTGGGTGACCGCCTGGGTCCCGGCCTGCCGGAAAAGCAGGGTATAGGTTTTTCGGGGGATATTGTCGCTTCGCACCCAGGTATAGTGTACCGTACCGGGGCGGTTGACCGTAATGCGACCGGTAAAGGTGAACTTGTGCGGGCAGAACCCGCGGTATTCCGGTTCAGAGACGGTAACCGAAACCGCTGTCACCTTGAATGCTTCAATGGGGAAGATTGTAAATCCAACCGCGAGGAACACCAGCATGAACAGAACCATCTTGGCGCGCATCAGAACCTCCATTATTTATCGGGTCACAATGATCCTGCAATCCCGCTAATATATGAGAGTTTCTGCATCTTATCTCAAAAAAACGTCGCGCGGCTTCAGGCTTGACGCGTTTTGCGATCGGCGGCGATGCGGGCAGCCGCGGATTGAAACAACCCGGGCATGTCCAGCTCGTAGGGACAACGGCTGACGCAGACCCCGCAGGCGGTACAGTCGCTGAAGGTCTTTGCCATGTCTGCCAGGCGCTCCAGGGCCCAGTCTTTCAGGTTGTAGCGGAAGTAGTAACCCTCCATGAGGTGGAGCAGGGGGATGTTGAGCCCCTCCGGACATGGCATGCAGTATTCACAACGGCGACAGAAATGATCTCCCAGGCTTTCTTTCTCGTTATCCAGTATTTGCCGTTCCTGAATGGACAGAAGAAGAGGCGCGTTGAGCACGGACAGGTTTTCATGCACCTGCTCGATTGCGTCCATACCCGGGATGGCGACATCCACTCCGGATGCCAGGATAAAACGCAGGTTGAGCTTGACGTTTTTCAGCGCGCCGCCGGCAACGGGTTTCATGGCGATGATGCCGATATCACGTGCGCGGGCATAGGGAATCAACTTGTCAAGGGAGGATTGCTCCACGATGTTGACCGGCACCTGGATCGTGGCGAAGTCGTAGGCTTGAAGGGCTTTTTCCAGGATCCAGGGTTTGTGGCCGGTGATGCCGATAAACCGTACCAGTCCCTGTTCACGGGCCCGGTCCAGCGCTTCCAGGGCGCCGCCGGAGCCGAGGACTCGTTCCAGGTCTGCTTCAGTTGAAACGTTGTGGAGCTGGTAGATATCCACGTGGTCGGTCTTTAATTCCCCGAGGCTGGATTCCAGGTCCGCGCGCGCCCTGGCGGCATCGCGGGAATAGCTCTTTGAGGCGATGACGGCCCGGTCGCGGCGGCCGGCCAGGGCGCGCCCCAGCTTGGCTTCGCTATCGGTGTAGATCCGCGAGGTGTCGAAGAAATCGATGCCCGCGTCCAGCGCGGCGGCGATCAGCTTCTCCGCCTCGGGAAAAGAGAGCCGTTGAATGGGGATGCCGCCGAAACCCATGCGGCAGACCTCGATTCCCGTTTTTCCCAGGACGGTGCGTGCGTCTCTATTGCGTGGTTCCAGCATTTCTTTTCCTCTTTATCTGCTCAGGCATTCGGTGATCCAACGATATCACGGGTCTGCCCATCGGGTCAACCGGAGCCATTGCCGGGGTTATTGGAATTGGGGGAGGCAGCGCAGTGAGGTCAACGAGAGTTCGCCGTCGTATTCCAGTTTGTGCGCCAAAGCGCGCATGAGCAGGGTGGCGGCATCGCTGGGAAGGGCCGGCGACATGGCGGGAGCCACAGACAAACCTTCAGCCAGGAAATGCAGGGCTTCCCTGTTCAGCCGGCGGGTTTCGCCTTCGCGACAGCCGCAACAAACCAGGCCGCGGAAGTTTGTGCTCACCCAGGCCTGATCGCCAAGCGGGCCGCCGCAACGGCAACATGTGCGGGCATTGAACATGGTGCCCTGAATGCGTAACAGCCAGGCCAGGAAATAGGCGGTCAGGGAAGGCGGATCCGCATCCGCCTGCGCCGCTTCCAGTACGGCGCCCAGCATGCGGTACACCCGCTCCTCGGGCTGGGCCATGGGCAGGAAGCGCACCAGCGATTCACTCATCAGGGAAAAGTAGAATATCCAGCGCGGCTGAGAAACCAGCTCAAAACGGTTGCTTACGGGATCGACGCGGGAGAGGGTGATCTGTCCCCGGTCTTCTTTGAAGTAGTAGATAAAATCGGCTTCACTGAACAATTCAAGGGCGGAGCCGAAGCGGTTTTTCAAGCGGCAGGCCCCGGGAGCCAGGGCCAGCATGCGACCGTTTTCGCGGCTGAGAAGATGGACGCGTTTGTCCTGTTCTCCACTGCGTTGCTGACCCAGCACGAATGCGCGGGTCCGGGCCTGGGGCATGGTCAGAGCAGAAAGAGCGCGGCCAGCCCCAGAAAACAGAAGTAGCCGAATACGTCGGTCAGCATGGTGACCATCATGCCGGATGCCAGCGCCGGGTCCATCCGCAACGTGCGCAGGGTCAGGGGGATCAGCGTCCCCAGCAACGTGGCGATGATGAGGTTCAAGAGAATGGCGGTACCGAAGATGGCACCGAACTTCCATTGGTGAACCAGGAGCATGGCTGCGCCTGAAGCCAGCAGGCCGATAATAATCCCGCTTCCGGTACTGACCAGCAATTCCTTGAAGAGAATCGAGCGCGAGCGTTTCCAATCCAGGTTGCCGAGTACGATTTCGCGCACCATGATGGCCACGGTCTGGTTGCCGACCACGCCGCCCAGGGCCGCCACCATGGGCATGAGCACGGCCAGGAGGACGAACTCACGGATGGTTCCCTGGAAAAGCGAAACCACAAGCGCCGACAAAGAGGTGGTTACCAGGCTGGTTAACAGCCAGGGGATGCGTTTCCCCAGGGATTTGCCCACACTCAGATCAATGCTGTAATCCTGCGTAACGCCGGCAAGTTTGTAGATGTCTTCCGTGGCTTCTTCCTGGATGATGTCGATGATGTCGTCGACGGTTACCACGCCGAGCAGGCAATTGTGCTCGTCCACCACGGGAACGGCCAGCAGGTTGTAATTGGCCACCACTTCAGCTACCTCTTCCTGGTCCGTGTAGGCGTCCACCTTATAGACGTCGGTGATCATGATTTCACCAAGGGTGGTCTTGGGGTTCACCAGGATGATCTGCTTGAGCGAAACCACGCCCTTGAGGTGGCGTTCATTATCGATTACATAAAGGTAGAAGGGGACTTCCACTTCATCCTGGGCCAGTTGAATCGCGGTGATTGCGTCACCGGCGGTGGTGTTTTCTTCGAGGGCGAGGAAATCGGATGACATGACGCGGCCGGCGGATTCCTCCGGATAGGCGAGCTGCTCCTGGACATCCACGGCGTCTTCTTTTTTCATGCGTTTGAGCAGGGCGTCCTGGAGCGGTTCATCAAACAGCGAGATCAGCGAGGCGGCGTCATCCGAAGACATTTCTTCCAAAATGGGGGTGATCTGGGGAGTTTCCAGTCCCGACAGCAACTCGACGGCGATCTCCGGACGGATTTCGCTGAAGATGGCGGCCAGCTGATCCGCTTCCATTTTGCGGTCCATGAAGAGTTTGACAATCACGCGCCGTTCCTGCGGCGACAGGTTTTCGATCAGCGAGGCCACATCCGCTTCATGCAACTTGATCAGTGCGTTCCAGAGGTGCCCCAGGGTGCGCAGGCGGATGAATTGCTTGGTAAAGCGCAGAAGTTTTTCCAGTGCAGGCTGTTTCATGTAATCTTCATTATACGCCGCTTTCCGGGCGGGTGCAAATGGAATGAGAGTTGGGGAGTTGGGGAGTTGGAGAGTTGGAGAGTTGGAGAGTTGGGGAGTTGGAGAGTTGGAGAGTTGGAGAGT
>OBLN01000470.1_pt1 | contig 14601 bp, 14 predicted proteins | sample 1519301 | NCBI WGS metagenome assembly OBLN01 (sample SAMEA2452533, study PRJEB22499) | sediment metagenome | reverse complement strand
CACGGTGAGTCTGGAAACCCTGGCTTCGGGCGCCGGTGCCTTGGGCCGCGGTCTCGGCCGGGGAATATCCCGGCTTTGAGGGCGATGGATATTTTGCACGGCCATCTCGATATAGGTGAGGGCCCCGGCGCGATAGATGCCGGAAAGATGGATCAGCAGCACGGCATGAACTCCCAAAGAGAGAGCGATGAGGGTTCTCAGCAGCCAGTTGGGCCCGGACCTTGACACCATTCGGGTTAGAAATCCTTTTCCGTCGCCAGGCAGAGCCGGCCGGCGCCGGCGGCCTTGGCGATGTCCATCGCCGAACCGCCGCCGGCGCCGATCACCAGACTGTCGAATCTTCTCCGGGCCAGGCTCATGCGGCCACCCCGAGCAGGACGATCCGCAGCAGCCACAGCGCCAGCGTGATGAGCCATCCCCCCAGCAGCACCAGCAAGGTCAGGCGCAACGCGGGAAGACGGCCGGCATAGTCGAGAATGACATCACGGATGCCGACCCAGGCATGCAACAGCAGGGCGAGAAAGAACATCGCCGTCGCCAGCGACACCACCGGGTGCGCAAACAGCGCCCGCCATGTGGTGAAGTCGAGCGGTGCTGACAGCCACCAACCTACGATGGCGAACAGCGTGAAAAGCGTCATATAGAGGGCGCTGAGTCGCTGCACCAGCCAGGCGGGCAGTCCGGAGAGATAGGTATTCATAGCCACCACAACAGCAACAGTAACACAAGGGCATCGGCAGCTAGCACCAGACGGGCGCTGGCCCTCGCCCGGGCCAAGTCTACGCCACGGTCAAGGTCGAGCAGCAGATGGCGTATGCCGGCAAAGAGGTGGTGGGCAAAGCCCCACAGCAAAAGCAACAGCAGCAGACGCAGCGGCCCACTCCCCAGCCACTCCAGCACCTGGGCGTATGCCGCATCACTCTCCAGCGAACGCTGCCACAGGTAGAGCGGCAGCGGCAGCAGCAGGAACAGCAGCACCCCGGAGATCCGGTGCAGGATGGAGATCCAGCCGGTAACCGGGAGGTGGATACGCAGCAGATGTAAAAAAACCGGGCGATCGTCTGTTTGCATGTTGATCTGGCTTGGGTTAACCCTATCTCTCTATTTATTATGATAGCTTAATGATTTGGCCAAACGCAGCAACGGGGTACTTGAATGAACAGTGAATGGCAGAACTTCCTCGAGCAGCAAGGTGCGACTATAACCGAGGGCGAGGTGCGCGACTACGGTGATCGCGCCGCCGAGCTGGAACAGGCGGCTGAGGGCGACAGCCTGTGCGACCTCTCCCACGAGGCACTGATCCGCGCCAGCGGTGATGACGCCAGCAGCTTCCTGCAGGGGCAGCTGACCAACGACGTGCGCAACGTCAGTGCAACACGACACCAGCTGAGCAGCTACTGCAACCCCAAGGGGCGGATGCTGGCACTGTTCCGCCTGTTCATGCACGATGAAGCCTACAACCTGCAGCTGCCGGCGTCACTACTGGCACCGACGCTCAAGCGGCTGCAGATGTTCGTACTGATGGCCAAGGTGCAGCTGGAGGATGCCGGCGACACCCTGTCACGCTTCGCCCTCGCAGGCCCCACTGCTGAAAAGCTGCTGCAGAAACACCTCGCTGCGGCACCGCGCGAAGAAGGTGAGGCGCTGAGCGCAGACGGCATCACCGTGCTGCGCATCGCCGGTCGCCAGCCGCGCTTTATCCTGCACGGCCCACTCACTGCCATGCAGTCACTGTGGCAGTCGCTGCGGGACGACGGCGCCGCTCCGGTTGGCGCCGAGGCGGGACGGCTGCTGGATATCCACGCCGGGCTGCCCGCCGTCTACCCCGAGACCAGCGAGGCGTTCGTGCCGCAGATGGTCAACCTGCAGCTGGTTGGTGGTGTGAGCTTCAAAAAGGGGTGCTACACCGGCCAGGAGGTGGTGGCGCGGATGCAGTATCTGGGAAAACTCAAACGCCGCATGTATCTGGCCCATGTCGATAGCGAACAACCGCCCCGCCCCGGTGATGAGCTGACCTCGCCGCACAGCGCCAGCGGTCAGGGCGCAGGCAAGGTGGTGAGCGCAGCGCAAGCGCCGCAGGGGGGCTACGATTTGCTGTGCGTGATCGAGATCGCCGCCGCCGACAGCGGCGAGGTCTACCTGGGTGAAATCGGTGGCGCCACTCTCACCATCGAGTCCCTGCCCTACGCCTTTGAGCCGCAACAGGCGGCAAGCTGACGCCCCGAAGAGAAGCGAAAGGGCACCCAAGCAATAAAAAAGGCGGCACGTTGTTGGACGTGCCGCCTTTATGCTTTTTAGCGCTTAGCAAAACGCGCCGAGTACACTCACTCCGCCTGTGCGCGCATATGCGGGAACAGCAGCACATCGCGGATCGACGGTGAGTCGGTGAACAGCATCACCAGCCGGTCGATACCGATCCCCTCACCCGCCGTCGGCGGCAGGCCGTGCTCCAGGGCAACGATATAGTCGGCGTCGAAGTGCATCGCCTCCTCATCACCGGCATCCTTCTCCTGCACCTGTTTGCGGAAACGCTCGGCCTGGTCCTCGGCATCATTAAGCTCGGAGAAGCCGTTGGCGATCTCACGGCCGCCGACGAAAAACTCGAAACGCTCGGTGACGAAGTGATCATCATCGCGGCGACGGGCCAGCGGTGAGACCTCGGTGGGATAGGCGGTGATGAAGGTCGGGTCCTTGAGGCGGTGCTCGACGGTCTTCTCGAAGATCTCGATCTGCACCTTGCCAAGGCCATAGGAGTCCTTGAGGGGGATCCCCAGCTTCGTGGCAACGGCACGGGCCTGCTCGATGTCGTCCAGCTGCGCCGCGCTGAGATCCGGGTTGTAGTGGAGGATCGACTCCTTGACCGTCATGCGCGCAAAGGGCTTGCCGAAATCATACTCTTCGCCTTGATAGCGCACCGTGGTATCCCCAAGCACAGTCTGCGCCAGACCACGCAGCAACTCCTCGGTCAGGTCCATCAGGTCGTTGTAGTCGGCGTAGGCCTGATAGAACTCCATCATGGTAAATTCAGGATTATGCCGCGTGGAGAGGCCCTCATTGCGGAAGTTGCGATTGATCTCGAACACCCGCTCGAAGCCACCCACCACCAGACGCTTGAGATAGAGTTCCGGAGCGATACGCAGGAACAGCTCCATATCGAGCGCATTGTGGAAGGTGGTGAAGGGTTTGGCGGTGGCGCCACCGGGGATCGCCTGCATCATCGGCGTCTCCACCTCGAGGAAGTCACGCTCGACCATGAACTCGCGGATGTAGTGGATGATCTGCGAGCGCACACGGAAGGTGTCGCGGGTGACGTCGTTGACGATAAGGTCGAGGTAGCGCTGTCGATAGCGGGTCTCCTGATCGCTCAGACCATGCCATTTCTCCGGCAGCGGCCGCAGCGACTTGGTCAGCATACGCACGCTGTCGACCTTGACCGACAGCTCGCCCTTCTGGGTCTTGAACAAGACCCCTTCGGCGCCGATGATATCGCCCACATCCCAGCCCTTGAACTGGTCGTAGACCTCGTCGGAGACCATCGCCTTCTGCACGTAGATCTGGATGGTGCCGGACATGTCCTTGAGCTGGGCAAAGCTCGCCTTGCCCATGATGCGCTGGCCCATCATGCGCCCGGCCACCGCCACACGCACCCCATCGGCCTCGAGCGCCTCCTTGTCCATATCGCCGTATTTGGCGTGCAACTCACCGGCCACCACATTGCGGCGGAAATCGTTGGGAAAGGCCAGTCCGTTCTCGCGCAGTGCGGCCAGTTTGGCACGGCGTTCGGCGATCAATTTGTTCTCGTCCCGAACCTCTTGCTGCTTCTCTTCGCTCATCGTCATCAACCGTTAATGTTCAGTTACAGACCGCTTTTCAGGCTGGCCTCGATAAAGTCATCCAGATCGCCGTCGAGCACCGCCTGGGTGTTACTGGTCTCGACATTGGTACGCAGGTCCTTGATGCGCGACTGGTCCAGCACGTAAGAGCGGATTTGCGAACCCCAGCCGATATCCGACTTGCTCTCCTCCAGCGCCTGTTGATCGGCGCTGCGCTTCTGCATCTCCAGCTCGTACAGCTTCGCCTTGAGCTGCTTCATCGCCTGGTCCTTGTTCTTGTGCTGGGAGCGATCGTTCTGGCACTGCACCACGATGCCGGTCGGGTTGTGCGTAATGCGCACCGCCGACTCGGTGCGGTTAACGTGCTGACCGCCGGCGCCGGAGGCGCGGTAGACATCGATGCGCAGGTCAGCCGGATTGATCTCGATCTCGACACTGTCGTCGATCTCCGGGGAGACGAACACCGAGGCGAAGGAGGTGTGGCGGCGATTACCGGAGTCGAACGGCGACTTGCGCACCAGACGATGCACCCCGGTCTCGGTGCGCAGCCAGCCGAAGGCGTACTCCCCTTCGACCTTGATGGTGGCACTCTTGATCCCGGCCACATCGCCCTCGGAGACCTCCATCAGTTCGGTCTTGAAGCCGCGGCGCTCGCCCCAGCGCAGGTACATGCGCAGCAGGATGCTGGCCCAGTCCTGCGCCTCGGTACCGCCGGAGCCCGCCTGGATATCAACATAGGCGTTGTTGGGATCCATCTCGCCGGCGAACATGCGGCGGAACTCCAGCTCCTGCAGTTGTTTCTCGGCGCCATCCAGATCTGCGGTCAAGGCGTTGACGGTATCCTCGTCGCCCTCCTCGGCCGCCATCTCCAGCAGGTCACCGGCATCACCCAGGATGGCGTTGAGCGCATCGATGGTCTCGACCACCCTCTCCAGCGCCACACGCTCACGCCCCAATTCCTGGGCATACTCCGGCTTGTTCCAGATCGCCGGGTCTTCCAGTTCGCGGCAGACCTCTACCAGGCGCTCACTCTTGATATCGTAGTCAAAGATACCCCCTCAGGGCATCAACACGCCCTTGCATATCCTTGATTTTGTTTACGATCGGATTGATTTCCAGCATAGATTCGGACCGTTCCAGCATTCAATTACGAAGCCGGACATGATACTACAGGGGAGAGTCGGGGTGAAAGCCGTAAAACGTGTAACGCAGAGCACGCAAAGGCGCAGAGAACGCAAAGGTTATGCAAATTTAGTAGCACTCAATCGCATTAACCGCCTGCATTTGTGATTTACAACGCTGAGCTGTCAACAATCACACTAGACACAAATCGATACTCTCTGCGGCCTCTGCGTCTCCGCGACCTCTGCGTTAATGCTTTTAATCTTTCAAATACAAAACATCCTGCATGTCGTAGAGGCCTTTATCCTTGTCGGCGAGCCAGGCGGCGGCGCGCACGGCGCCCTTGGCGAAGGTCATGCGGCTGGATGCCTTGTGGGTGACCTCAATGCGCTCGCCGATGCCGGCGAACATCACGGTGTGCTCGCCGACGATGTCGCCGGCGCGGATTGTCTCGAAGCCGATGGTGTTGCGATCGCGCTCGCCGGTACGGCCCTCGCGGCCATAGACGGCGCACTCCTTGAGGTCACGGCCAAGCTCTTTGGCGATCACCTCACCCATCGCCAGTGCGGTGCCGGAGGGGGCGTCGATCTTGTGCCGGTGGTGGGCCTCGATGACCTCGATATCCATATCGTCCTCGGCCAGCACCCGCGCCGCCAGTTGCAGCAGCTTCAGCGAAAGGTTCACACCCACGCTCATATTGGGGGCAAAGACGATGGCAATCTCAGCCGCGGCAGCCTCCAGCTGCTGCTTCTGCGCCTCGCTCAGGCCGGTGGTGCCGATCACCATCTTTTTGCCCCTCTCGCGGCAGATGGCTACATTCGTCTCGGTCACCTCGGGCAGGGTGAAGTCGATGAGCACATCGAATTGATCGGCAACGGCCTCCAGACTGTCGCTGATCTTGACGCCCAGCGTACCCACCCCGGCCACCTCACCGGCATCAATGCCGGCCATCGGCGAGCCGGCGCGTACCACTGCCGCCCCCAGCTCAACCCCGTCGCTCAGCTGGATCGCCTCGATGATATGTTTGCCCATGCGACCGGTCGCCCCGGTTACAGCAATGCGTGTCATGTTCGTCTTCACCCGTCTTTATTAATTATCCATCAGTCTGCCCGGCGGCATCCACACCGCTTCTCACTCACCAGCTGATATAGCTGTAGCCCTGCTCCTGCAGCTCCATCAGATCAGCAGCCCCCACCTGCACCACCTGGGCAAAGTCCACCAGGTCCTCTTCGCTCCAGTTGAGGCCCGCCATGGTGTTGCCGCAGGCGTGAAACTCTACGCCGTAGTGGGCCAGGGAGGAGACCCGCTGGCGGATCTCCTCTTTTACTTCACGCCCCGGATTCTTGCCCAGGATGTGAATGCCCTCGGCGAAGGCGACGACCACGATTTTGACGTTGTCGCCATACTTGCGCAGCATCTCACCAACGGAGAAGATCACATGGTCCTGGTAGCCGAGGTCTGCATGGTTGAACTGATAGACCACCTTGTGGTCCGGCTCGTCACCGGGAAAGCGCATCTCGTCAAAGCCGTCGTCGCTTTGCGCAGCCGCGCTTTTGCTGCCCAACGCGGCCACACCGACGCCCGCCAGCGCACCGCCAAGCAGGCGACGGCGCATGCCATCGAACCCTTTTTTCAATACCGATTCACTCTTCTTCTCTGACATGGCTGTCTCCAGATTGATCCGTCGTATGCATAGAGACAACAAAGCCGCCGGCAGGTTTCGGCGGCTTTGCGATCCCGAGCTGACAGGTTGAGGCCCTGCGCTAGAACTTCATATCCTCGAAAAACTTCTTCACCCCGTCGAGCCAGGAGTGATGGCGGGGACTGTGCTTGTCATTTCCCGCCATACTCTGTTCAAACTCGCGCAGCAGCTCCTTCTGTTTGCTGGTGAGGTTGACCGGGGTTTCCACCATCACCTTGCACATCAGGTCGCCCACATGATTGCTGCGTACCGACTTGACGCCTTTGCCGCGCAGGCGGAACAGTTTGCCGCTCTGGCTTTCGGCCGGCACCTTGAGCTTGACCCGGCCATCCAAGGTGGGCACCTCCAGCTCGCCGCCAAGTGCCGCGGTGGTGAAGCTGATCGGCACCTCGCAGTAGAGGTCGTTGCCGTCACGGGTGAAGATCGGGTGCTCGCGCACACTGATCTGCACATAGAGATCACCGGCAGGACCGCCGTTCTCCCCCGCCTCGCCCTCACCGGTGAGACGGATGCGATCGCCGTTGTCGACACCCGGCGGTACCTTCACCGAGAGGGTCTTCTGCTTCTGCACCCGCCCCTCACCGTGGCACACCTGGCACGGGTCATCGATGATCTGCCCGCTGCCCTGGCAACGCGGACAGGCCTGCTGTACCGAGAAGAAGCCCTGCTGCATGCGCACCTGACCATGACCGTGACAGGTGGGACAGGTGGTCGGGCTGCTGCCCTTTTTCGCGCCACTGCCGCCGCACTCTTCACAGCCTACCAGGGTGGGGATGCGTATCTTGACCGTGGTACCGGCCACCGCCTCCTCAAGGGATATCTCCAGGTTGTAGCGCAGGTCGGCACCGCGGTAGACGCGCTGTCCACCGCCACGGCCGCCGCCGAAGATGTCGCCAAAGACATCGCCGAAGATATCGGAGAACGAGGCGCCACCACCGCCGAAGCCGCCAGGGCCGCCACCCATGCCGCCCTCGACACCGGCATGGCCGAACTGGTCATAGGCGGCACGCTTTTGCGCATCCGAAAGCACGTCGTAGGCCTCGCGGGCCTCGCCGAACTTCTGTTTCGCCTCATCGTCGTCGGGGTTGCGGTCCGGGTGATATTTCATCGCCAGCCGCTTGAAGGCCTTTTTGATCTCGGCCTCGGTGGCGTTGCGCTGAACCCCCAGCACCTCATAGTAATCGCGTTTGGACATAGTGTTCTTTGCTTACTTCTCTCAAATTCATGGTGCCGCAACCCACGGACCAGCGAAAGGTCAAACGCCAGGCGGTACCGGACCGCCTGGCGTCAGGGTAGCGCACCGCTATAGATGGCTTACTTTTTGTTGTCGTCGACCTCTTCGAACTCGGCGTCGACAACATCATCGCCCGCAGCACCCTGCTCGGCACCGGCGCCCTCGGCACCCGCCTCACCAGCACCCTGCTGATTCTGCGCGTAAAGCTTCTCTGCCATCTTACCAGAAGCCTCGGTCAATGCCTTGGTCTTGGCCTCGATCTCATCCTTGTCGTCACCCTTCATCGCCTCTTCCAGCTCCTTGATGGCGGCCTCGATGGTCTCCTTCTCGCCGGCCTCCAGCTTGTCGCCCAGCTCTTCCATCGATTTGCGGGTGGCGTGGATCATGGTGTCGGCCTGGTTGCGCACCGTAACCAGCTCGTGGAACTTCTTGTCCTCGTCGGCGTGGGCCTCGGCATCCTTGACCATCTTTTCGATCTCCTCGTCGCTCAGACCGGAGGAGGCCTTGATGACGATATTCTGCTCCTTGCCGGTGCCCTTGTCCTTGGCCGAGACGTTGAGGATACCGTTGGCGTCGATGTCGAAGCTCACCTCGATCTGCGGCACGCCGCGCGGCGCCGGCGGAATGTCGGCCAGATCGAAGCGGCCCAGCGACTTGTTCGCCGCCGCCTGCTCACGCTCGCCCTGCAGCACATGCACAGTCACCGCGGTCTGGTTGTCATCGGCGGTGGAGAAGATCTGGCTGGCCTTGGTCGGAATGGTGGTGTTCTTCTCGATGAGCTTGGTCATCACGCCACCCATGGTCTCGATACCCAGCGACAGCGGGGTGACATCCAGCAGCAGCACGTCCTTGACGTCGCCACCGAGCACACCGCCCTGGATCGCCGCACCGACCGCCACAGCCTCGTCGGGGTTGACGTCACGACGCGGCTCCTTGCCGAAGAAGTTCTGCACCGCCTCCTGTACCTTGGGCATGCGGGTCATGCCGCCGACCAGGATGACATCATCGATTTCGGAGACGGAGACGCCGGCATCCTTCATCGCGATCTTGCACGGTTCGATGGAGCGGGTGATGAGCTCCTCCACCAGTGATTCGAGCTTGGCTCGGGTCAGCTTGATGTTAAGGTGCTTCGGCCCGGAGGCGTCGGCGGTGATGTAGGGCAGGTTAACATCGGTCTGCTGACTGGAGGAGAGCTCGATCTTGGCCTTCTCCGCCGCCTCCTTGAGGCGCTGCAGCGCGAGCGGATCATTGTGCAGGTCGATGCCCTGCTCCTTTTTGAACTCACCGGCCAGGTAGTCGATGATGCGCAGGTCGAAGTCCTCACCGCCGAGGAAGGTGTCACCGTTGGTGGAGAGCACCTCGAACTGATGCTCGCCGTCGATCTCGTTGATCTCGATGATGGAGATATCGAAGGTACCGCCACCAAGGTCGTACACCGCGACCTTGCGGTCGCCGCTCTTTTTGTCCATACCGAAGGCGAGCGCCGCCGCGGTCGGCTCGTTGATGATGCGCTTGACCTCCAGACCGGCGATCCGACCGGCATCCTTGGTGGCCTGGCGCTGGGAGTCGTTGAAGTAGGCCGGTACGGTGATCACCGCCTCGGTGACGGTTTCACCCAGATAGTCCTCGGCGGTCTTCTTCATCTTCTGCAGCACCTTGGCGGAGATCTCCGGCGGCGCCATCTTCTGGCCCTTGACCTCAACCCAGGCATCACCGTTGTCTGCCTTGACGATGGTGTAGGGCACCATGTTGATGTCCTTCTGCACCTCGGCATCCTCAAAGCGACGGCCGATCAGGCGCTTGATCGCAAACAGGGTGTTATTCGGGTTGGTAACCGCCTGGCGTTTGGCCGACTGGCCTACCAGGATCTCATCATCGTCCTTGCTGTAGGCGATGATGGAGGGGGTGGTGCGATCACCCTCGCTGTTTTCGATCACGCGCGGTTTGCCGCCCTCCATCACTGCTACACAGGAGTTGGTGGTACCCAAATCGATTCCGATAATCTTGCCCATAGTTCTACTCTCCAGATTCTCGTTTTGCCCTGTCTGACAGGGGAAAAATAATATCTACGCCGTTAATAAGGTCTTTAACCCTGAAATCAAGCCGCTCAGTTCCCGGAGGAACCCTCTTCACCCTTGCTCACCACCACCATCGCAGGGCGCAGCAGACGTTCATTGAGCAGGTAGCCCTTCTGCATCACGGCCATGACCGTGTTCGCCTCATGCTCGCTCGATGGCTGCATCGTCATCGCCTGGTGGCACTCAGGATTGAAAGGCTGCCCCTGCGGGTCGACTTCGGCAATGCCGAACTTTTCCATCGCGCTGGTGAGCATTTTCAGCGTCAGTTCGGTGCCCTCACGCAGCTTGTCGGCCACCTCGTGGTCACTGCCCTGCGCAGCCGCCAATCCCATCTCCAGGCTATCCTTGACCGGCAGCAGCTCCAGAGCGAATTTCTCCAGCGCGTATTTGTGCGCACTCTCGATGTCGCGCTGGGCGCGGCGCTGGGTATTGTCCAGCTCGGCCTGTAGCCGCAACGCCTTGTCCCAGTTCTCATCCGCCTTGCCCCTGGCCTCTTCCAGCAGCTGCGTCAGCTCCTCGACAGAGGTCGGCTCTGAGACTTCCACCGCCTCATCCGCAGCGCTCTCGACCTGCCCCTCGACAGCCGTACCGGCTTCACTTTCGGGAGACTTGCTCTTATCGCTCATTCACTCACTCCGTTCACGTTCACTTATCCGTCTTGCCGCCCCCGGCGACAACACCACAATGACTCCCACAAACTGTGGGGGTTATTTCATCTGATTCAATGAGGCGCCCAGCAACTGCGCGGTAACATCGACGATGGGAATCACCCGATCATAGGCCATGCGGGTTGGCCCGATCACACCCAGGACCCCCATCACCTCCCCATCGACGCTGTAGGGCGAGGTCACCACACTGCACTCATCCAGCACCTCGTAACCTGACTCATCGCCGATGAACAGCTGCACCCCATCGGCATGCAGCGCCTGGTCCAGCAGCTGCAGGATGTCCCGCTTCTGATTGAAGGCCTCGAACAGCTTGCGCAGCTTGTCCATGTTGGCCATCTCCTCATAGGTCATCAAGTTGGTCTGGCCATCCAGCAGGTAGTCCCCGTTCTGCTCATCGGCGGTGAAGATGTGCTGGGCCATCTGCACCGCATCGGCCATCAGGCGATTCATATTACTGCGGGTATCATCCATCTCCCCGAGCAGCGCCTGGCGGGCCTGACTCAGATCCCGTCCGGCACAGACGGCATTGAGGTAGTTGGCAATCTGCTGCAGTTCCGCGGCGCTGTAGTTGCGCTGGGTCTGGATGATGCGGTTCTGCACCTCCTGCTCATTGACCACCAGAATGACCAGTACCCGGTTGTGGGAGAGGGGCAAAAACTCCAACTGGCGTAGCGCTACCAGCTTGCGCCTGGGCACCATCACCACCCCTGCCATGGAGGTGATCTCCGAGAGCTGCCGCGAAGCGGTAGCCAGCAGCCGCTCGGGATCGGCGCTACTGCCGATGCGCTGCTGCATCGCCTGTACCTGCGCCTTGCCCAGGGGCTGAATGGTCAGCAAACTGTCAACGAAGAGCCGGTATCCCTTGATGGTCGGAATACGGCCGGCAGAGGTATGCGGCGCATGGATCAGGCCCATATCCTCCAGATCAGCCATCACATTGCGTATACTGGCCGCACTCAGCTCCAGCCCGGTCTCGCGGGAGAGGGTGCGGGAACCTACCGGCTGCCCATCCCGGATATAGCGCTCGACCAGGTTTTTCAGCAGCAGCCGGGCGCGCTCATTGAGTTCTGAACCGGTCATCATCCTCATCCTATCCCCATTGCCTCTGCGACAGTGGATGATATCAAATTATTAGCACTCACCCACCATGAGTGCTAATAGAAATTATCCATGTAACCGCCGCAGTGTCAAGCCACCAGTGACTAGCCGGGATGCCCCTAACGTGTTAAGTTTCGGAGAGTTTTGGAGGATGCGACCACGTGGACAGCTTTCATAAGATTGGCATCATCGGCAAATACGCGGATAACAGCGTCAACGAGACCCTGCGCGCGCTGAGCGACTACCTGCAAACCCGCGAGGTCGAGGTCCTGCTGGACGAGGCGAGCGGGGAGTGCTGGTCAGGCCATGGCCTGAAAACCGCCAGTCGCGATCAGCTGGGACGCGAGTGTGACCTGATCATCATCGTCGGCGGCGACGGTACGTTGCTCAATGCCGCACGCAGCCTGGCGGTACACGATCCCGCCTTGCTGGGTCTGAATCTGGGCCGTCTGGGCTTCCTCACCGACATCTCCCCCTCCGAGATGACCGAGCGGCTGGATGCGATCCTCGACGGGCGCTACAACGAAGATGAGCGCTTTCTGCTCCACTGCCGCATCCTGCGCGATGGGGAGCTGATCAACGAAAGCGACGCCTTCAATGATGTGGTGGTGCACAAATGGGACGTGGCCCGCATGATCGAGGTGGACACCTATGTCAACGGCACCTACGTCAACACCTTGCGCTCCGACGGACTCATCGTCTCCACCCCCACCGGCTCGACTGCCTACGCCCTCTCCGGCGGTGGTCCTATCCTGCAGCCGTGCCTCAACGCGGTGATTCTGGTACCGATCTGCCCCCACACCATGAGCAACCGCCCCATCGTGGTCGATGCCGACACCGTCATCGAAATTGTGGTCAAGGGTCAGGAGCAGTCCCACGCCCAGGTCAGCTGCGACGGCCAGATCAATCTTGGGCTGGTGGCCGGTGACCGCATCCAGATCCGCAAAAAGGAACATACCGTGCGCCTCATCCACCCGGACGAGCACGATCACTTCCACATACTGCGGGAAAAGCTCCACTGGGGATAAAACTGTGAGTGCGCAGGCGCGTGGGGGCGAGAGATTAGCACGGCAACCATGGGTAACTGGGTTGCGCGCTCACGCCCGACTGTCTTCCCATCCCTCCGTAGACGAAACGACATGCTGAAACATCTACACATTCGAAACTTCGCCCTGGTCAAGTCGCTGGAACTCGAATTCGAGGCCGGCATGAGCGTGCTCAGCGGCGAGACCGGCGCCGGCAAATCGATCCTGCTCGATGCTTTGGGGCTGACCCTCGGCGACCGCGCCGACAGCAGTGTGGTCCGCCACGGCGAGGATCGAGCCGAGATCAGCGCCAGCTTCGATATCCAGGGATTGCCCGCGGTGCGCGCCTGGCTGGCCGAGCGCGAGCTGGAGATGGATGACGAATGCATCCTGCGCCGCACCGTCTCGGCGGACGGTCGCTCACGTGGCTATATCAACGGCCAGCCCGCGCCGGTCCAGTCACTCAAGGAGCTGGGCGAGCAGCTGGTCGACATCCATGGCCAGCACGCCCATCAGTCACTGCTCAAGCGCGACGTGCAGCGCCAGCTGCTGGATGCCTTCGCCGGCCACCTGCCGCTGGCCAGGGAGACCGCCAGCGCCTATCGCACCTGGCAACAACTGCAACAGGAATTCGACGAATTAAGCCGCATCAGCAGCGAGCGCGACGCCCGTCAGGAGCTGCTGCGCTACCAGGTCGAGGAGCTGGAGGCGCTGAAACTCGTCCCTGGCGAACTCGATGAGCTTGATCGGGAACACGATCGCCTGGCCAACGCCAGCCGGCTCATTGAGGGCAGCCAGAGCGCGGTTAGCCGGCTGTTCGAGAACGATGAGTTGAGTGTCAGCAGCCTGCTGGAGCACACACTGGGGGAACTGCGCCAGTTGCAGCAGTTCGACCCTGCCCTGGGCAGCAGCTGTGAGATGCTCGACAGCGCCCTGATACAGGTCAAAGAGGCCGCCTCGGAGTTGCGCCACTACGCCGAAGGGCTGGAACTGGATCCGGAACAGCTGTCGCAACTGGAGCAGCGCCTCTCCGCGATCCACGATCTGGCACGCAAACACCGGGTGGAGCCGGCAGCCCTGCCGCAGCTGCTGGGGCAGCTGCAACAGGAACTGGAGCAGCTGCAGGATGCCGGCAGCCGCCTCCAGGGACTGCAAAGCGAGATCGACACCGTCCGTGACCAATACCAAAGCCTGGCACAGAAACTCAGTGCCGGTCGCCAGGCGGCGGCTAAAAAACTGGCGGCCGCCGTCAGCGCAAATATGCAGGAGCTGGGCATGGGCGGCGGACGTTTCGATGTGCAGCTGCAGCCGCTGGAGAAGAGCGCTACGGCCAACGGCCTGGAGACGGTGGAGCTGCAGGTCAGCGCCAACCCGGGCCAGCCGCTGCGGCCGCTCGGCAAAGTGGCCTCCGGTGGCGAACTCTCACGCATCAGCCTGGCCATCCAGGTGATCACCGCCGGCCAGGAGGGCATCCCCACGTTGATCTTCGATGAGGTGGATGTCGGCGTCGGCGGCGGCGTGGCGGAGATGGTCGGACGACAACTGCGGCAACTGGGCGAAAGCCGTCAGGTGCTGTGCGTCACCCACCAGCCGCAGGTGGCCGCGCAGGGCCACCACCACTTCCGCATCAGCAAGCAGGCCGACGGCAATGAGACCCGCACCCATGTTGCCGCGATCGACGGTGAAGTGCGTGTCGAAGAGGTGGCACGCATGTCCGGCGGCCTGAAGATCACCGACCAGACCCTGGAACATGCCCGGGAGCTTATCGCCCAGGCGGCGGGGGGGTAAGGTTCAAGGTTCAAGGTTCAAGGTTCAAGGTTCAAGGTTCAAGGTTCAAGGCT
>OBLN01000469.1_pt1 | contig 14604 bp, 17 predicted proteins | sample 1519301 | NCBI WGS metagenome assembly OBLN01 (sample SAMEA2452533, study PRJEB22499) | sediment metagenome | reverse complement strand
GTGAAGCGGGGGATAACGCCGCCGCCGTAACCGACAACACCGACAGTACCGCCCTTCCAGTAACCTTTCTTGGTGTGGTAAGAGGTTTCCAGCTGACCCATCAGGTCAACCATCATGTCGTTGTCGTTAGCCAGACGCTTGAGGCCGGTAACAAAGCTCGGCCACGGGCCGCTTTCCAGCTGGTCAAGGTTCGGTGTGTCGTGCAATTTCTTAGCCATTATCTTAGATACTCCCGTCAGACTTATGGGTAACTGGTCTACTTGTTTCGTCAAGGCGACCTACCAAAGGCTGCAGGTACTGATTAATCCTGCATGGATTGAAGAGCCTCGCATAGGACGCTCCCAATATGGCTGCAAAGTTTAGGAGTTTCTTATAGGGGAATAAAACCTTTCCGATGGGGGGGAGGGTAGGGGGTCTTATATCCTAAATGGGATATACACAAACCTGACGACTCATGCCTAATGAGGGCATTAATATTATTTAATGCCTTTAATTTCAACCGGATACATCATGTACATGATAAAAGTCATGAGCTGTGATGTTTTTTCCCTCACGGGAGGGGTATCGCCGGTGTGGCAAAATAATGTGCCGCCTGGTCGCTCCCACCCCGTCTCGCAAAGGCCTGAAATCAGCACTGGGGTGTGTGGTATTATCCATCGATGCTTTTATCGCTTCAACCGCTTGAGTTGCGGTGGGGGCGGACACATATATTGTTTAGCCGAAATTGAGCGAATGTAGAAGGGGATACCCCATGCTGTATCTGAGTGAAGTGCTGATCCAGAACCCGCAACTGGAAAATTTTGACCAGCTGTTAGATGTGGTCAGGGAGCGAGCCAAGTCGGAAATGTTCTTCCGCATCGATGTAAAGCCCCCCTACCCGGACACTCCCGAGAACTGGGAGGATCGGCTGGAAGCGACCTTCACCTAGTGTGAACCGCCCGAGCCGGCGGGTGTCGCCGCCTGCAGCGGAATTACGCGGTACATATATAAGGTGTAATTTGATTCAAAGACAGAACTCATAACGGGAATTATTGTGAAATACCTGAATATCGACGACCACCACAGTGAAGCGGAGTGCTCCAACGACGCCGTCAAATCCAGCGAACTGCTGGTTAGTCGCCTCAGTGAGCTGCAGCAGGAGCTGAAAACCCTGCAGGGCCTGGACCGGCTCAAACCTTTGCTTGACAGCGGCTATATCCTGCTGGACCTGGTCGACCGCAAGGCCGATGCCTGGCAGGTCGCCAAAGAGGCCTTCGATATTGCGCTGCAGCACGAAAAGTGGCTACAGGCGGTGGAAGCCTGCGACATCATTTACCAGGCGGAACAGGATGATGCGATTACCGCCCTGGCCCACGGTATCTGGCTCGGTGTCACCTATCCCATCGACCCGGAGCTGAGCGTTGCCATGCTGCAGCACCTGGTGGAGGAGACCCCGGATGACTCCGACGGGGCCGGCGTTGCCGCGGCTGCCGCCTGTTACCTGGTCGACCTGCGGGCCGAGGGCAAGACGCGTGAAGACCTGCAGTTCTTCACCGGTCAGTTGCTTGGCCAGGTGGCGCGTCGCTACACCAACGGGGCCTGCGACACCCAGGAGCTGTTCGACATCTGGATGGACCGTCTGGAGCTCAAGGAGCCGGACAAGTTCCTGCCCCGTCTGGCAATGATCCTCGATGTGCTGGTACCCGCCGACCAATGGTGGTTTGACCGGGATGCCCTGCGCGAAAAGATCCCAGCGGAGTAGCACTATGTTTTGGCAAGAAGAGAATGATGATGATACCGACCGTTTTGTCGTGCCCGAAGACGTGGTGGACATCCAGTTCTCCATTAGCTGCAAAAGCCTGCCGGTAGACCATGCCCACGGCCTGTCGCGTGCGATCAGCGAGGCGCTGCCCTGGTTTGAGCAGGAGCCGCAGTCGGGACTCCACCTGATCCACGTGGCCGACTCCGGCAATGGTTGGGAGCGTCCCGAGGGAGAGGGGGAGGTGCTCTACCTCTCACGCCGCACCAAGCTGACCCTTCGGGTGCCGCAGCACCGGGTTGAGGACAGCAAGGCGCTTAGCGGGCAGAAGCTGGAGGTTGAGGGCAACAAGATGGAGGTGGGCAAAAGCAATGTCCGCCTGCTGGCCACCGCCACCACGCTCTATGCACGCTATGTTGCCGTGCTCGATCCACAACAAAGTGAGGATGATTTTCTCGCCGGGGTGGTGGATGAGCTCAAACAGCTTGGGGTGCGGTTCAAGAAGGTGTTGTGCGGCAAGGAGAATACCTTTTCCACCCCCGAGGGCCCGCTGATGACCCGCAGCCTGATGGTGGCGGACCTGTCGCTTGCCGATGCGGTACGGTTGCAGGAAACCGGCGTCGGCCACCACCGTTACAAGAAAATGGGTTGTGGCTTGTTCATTCCCCACAAAACTGTATAAAATATCGCGATTTAAAATTTTTGCTTACTGAAAAACAGACCTTATAACAGGAGAAAACGATGGCGTACGAAGTAAACGGTCAAACCATTGAGGCCAATGACAACGGTTACCTGGTAAACATCGAGGACTGGAACGAAGATGTTGCCAACGCAATTGCCGCTGCCGAGGGTGTGGCCCTGAGCGAGAAGTCCTGGGACCTGATTAACTTCCTTCGTGATGAGTACATCAACAACAACGGCAACCAGCCCAACGACCGCAACATCGTCAAGGCCATGTCCGACAAGTGGGGCGAGAAGCTGCAGGCCAAAGACCTGTACACCCTGTTCCCGATGCAGCCCTCCAAGCAAGCCGCCAAGATCGGTGGTCTGCCGGAGAGCCGTCGTAAGGGTGGTTACTAATCTGTAACCAGGACTTTGCGGCTTAAAAAACCCGCGCGGCGCGCGGGTTTTTTTATGGGAATGATGCAACTACCCATCCCCCTCCCGACCAAGTCTATTCACCACAAGGCCTGCCACATCCTCACCCATGTCGATGAAGGCGTAAAGGCAGCGAAGGTTGTTTCTGAATAGCTTGTGGTTGAGGGAGTTCAAGGTTTAAGGTTCAAAGAGGCGCGTTCAGCCTGTCGTGAGCCAGCAAGTCATGTACTCTGGGCAAACTCGCTCCGTATCAAAACCTAACGTCGTCATCCAGCACCGCCAACGCCTGCATCAGCGTTTTACTGTCGTCGCTCTCCCGCTGTCGGTAGATTGCCAGCGCCTTTTCCGCCTGCCGTTGCCAGTGCTCGGCACCGCGCTTGACTACCTCTTGCAACAGTTTGCCGTCATCCCCATCCAGCCACGCCTGGTAGCCTTTACTCAGTGAGGGGAATATCTCGCGGCGCAGGGTGGTAAAGTTAGCCATGTAGAAGTGCAATGCGGCCTCGCGACCTTCGTCCAGCAGCCAGGGCAGGGTGCGGCGACAGTCGACCAGGTGGTCACGAATTGCCCGCAGCTGGTATTCGGCACGGGAGCGGGGCAGGGAGGCCAGCATCGCCTCCCATTCCGCTCCCAGTTCACGTCCGAGCATCACCTCACCCAGTTCATGTTCCAGCAGGGTATCGAGCTCATCACCGGTCATGCGCTCCAGCGCCAGATCAAACTCCTGCTCGAAGCCGTAATAGTGGCTTGCGCGGGCGATGGCGCGGTTCGGATCCTGCCAGCCCCACTCCTCGAGTTTCTCCCAGATCATGCGGCTGAGTGATTCCCGGCGCAGGAAGATGGTGTTGCCGAGGCTGAGCGCCGGCGGGGCGGTGATCTCCCGGGCCAGTTCACGTCCGGCCACATAGACCGTGGTGCCGTGCTCCTCGACCCTCTTCTCCAGTTCGGCAAGGAAAAAGTGCGGCTTCTCACCACAGTAACCGCCACTGTAGACCAACCCCGCGTTTGCCAACTGTTGATTGATGCGCTGGCTGTCGAACGGGGCAAACTCGTCCCCGGCGATCGCCAGAGGCCGATAATCGGCCTCCTCAAGCGTCTCCCACAGCTGTTCACGTGCTGTCAGCCACTCTCCCAGCGGTGCCTTGGCCAAGGGGGCGCGGAAGGCGTAGCCGCGTTCCCAGCGATAGAATTCACGCATCTTCAACAAGTAGATACAGAGCGAGTAATTGCGGGCATAGAGGGCGTCTGAGATATGGCAGTTGTGCTGCACAGACTCACGCAGTTGCCCGGCCAGCGTTTCGCTTGTATTCGGCATGATAAAACCCCATGGTAGTGCTTGAGATTATGGGCCCAGGATCGCCTTGAGCACCCATCAGTCTGATCTTGAGTTAAATACGACGAAATCAAGCCTGCCAGGCAGGCATTCACCACCATCCCGGATACCTTGAGGAAGGATTATGGCGCGTATCAGAACCCGTTGGCACAAAAGCTCCAAGCCCAAAGACCCCGAAACCATTGCCGGCGCCATGGGCATGAATATCTGGAAGATGGCATCGGGAACCGCCAACAAAATGTATAATGAGGGATTCAACTTTAAGAGTAACGAGCAACTTCTTGATATAATTGGTGAATTCTCTATATTTTTGCTGCAATTCAGCGATCGTATCGCCTACGACGATCTCGATGCCGAACAGCGTCAGCGCTTCACCCAGGCCCTGGCCGGCCACCTGATCAATACCATGGTCGAGAACCAGGTGGAGGAGCTTAAGGGCGATGCCGCGGGCTATCAGCAGGCCTTTATCGAAAAACTCAACCATCACCTGGAAGGCTATTCGGAGTTTGCGGTCAGTGATGGTGAACCCAGTTATCAGATGCTGCGTTACTTCGGCACCCTCTGTGAGGAGGTGATGGGCGGCAGCGACAACAAATGGGTGATCGAGCATGTGATGGAGGTTGAGGCCCCGCCGTTTATCAAGCAGGTGCGTGACAGCATGGAGAAGCTGTTACCGCAGATGCAACCGCAGCAGGAGGTCGAAGACAGCGGCGAATCTTCCTGATTCGGCTTGTCCCTCCACCCTCCCGCGGGTAGGATTGTGCTCTCCCGGCAAGAGCACGAGAAACAGAATAATGCGTGGACGTTTTATCACCCTGGAAGGCAGTGAAGGTGCGGGGAAAAGTACTAATCTTGCCTATATTCATCAACAACTTCAGCAATCCGGCATCGATGTTGTTTTGACGCGCGAACCTGGCGGTACCCCGCTCGGCGAACAGATCCGCACACTGCTGCTGGATCACCGCCAGCAGGCGATGGCCAGCGATACCGAGTTGTTGCTGATGTTCGCCGCCAGGGCGCAGCATCTGCATGAGGTGATCCTGCCGGCGCTGGAGCAGGGGCAATGGGTCTTGTGCGACCGCTTTACCGATGCCACCTACGCCTATCAGGGCGCCGGCCGCGGTATCGCGGCGGCACGTATCGCCACCCTGGAGCAGTGGGTGCAGGGCGATGTGCGCCCGGATCTGACCCTGTTTCTTGACCTGCCCGTGGCACAGGGGCTGGCCCGTGCCGGAGAACGCAGCAGCCCCGATCGCTTCGAACGGGAGCAGAGCGACTTCTTTGAGCGCGTCCGCCGGGGCTACCTGGAGCAGGCCGAACGTGATGCAGGGCGTTACCGGGTGATCGATGCCTCGCAACCACTGCAGGGGGTGCAGCGGCAACTGGATACGGTGCTGCATGACTACCTGCAAACAGCGCACACAAACACATGAGCAACCTCGCCCCCTATCCCTGGCAGCAATCACTCTGGTCGGTCCTAGTGCAACGGGCACAGGCGGGCCGGCTGCCCCATGCACTGTTGCTCACCGGCCCCACGGGTATGGGCAAGCGGGATTTTGCCGAACGTTTCAGCCACGCCCTGTTGTGTGAAACCCCCGCAGCCGATGGTCAGCCCTGTGGCCACTGCCGCGGCTGTCTGCTGCTGCAGGCCGGTAGCCATCCTGACTACCTGCGGGTGGAGCCGGAGGAGGAGGGCAAGGCGATCGGCGTCGATGCCATTCGTGCCCTGTCGCGCTTTCAGGGACTGAAGAGCCAGTACGGGCGCCAGCGGGTGATCCAGCTGCAGCCTGCCGATGCGCTCAATGCCAATGCCGCCAACGCCCTGCTCAAAACCCTTGAAGAGCCGGCCGGTGAGACGGTGCTGCTGTTGACCACGGATCGCCCCATGTCGCTGCTGGCGACAGTCCGCAGTCGTTGCCAGCAGCAAAAATTCCAACCGCTGGCCAAGGCCTCCGCGGAGGTGGAACAGTGGCTGGCCGCGCAGCTGCCGCCAGGGTCCTATGAGCCGTCGCTGCTGCTGCAGATGGCAGGGGGCGCGCCGCTGCAGGCTCTGGCACTGGCAAGCGGGGAAGAGTTGGCGCTAAGAGAGGAGTTGCTCGCCGATCTGGCCGCGCTGGAGCAGGGCGAGGGCGATCCGGTCACCCTGGGTGAGAAGTGGTACAGTGTCGGCAGTCACAAGGTGTTGCCCTGGCTCTATCGCAGCGTGGCGGATATGGTTAAACTCAAGCTGGCACCGGCTGCGCAGCGACTGCACCATCCGCTGCAGCGTCAGCAGTTGCAAGCACTGGCCGAACAGGTAGACTTGTACTTTCTCCAGGCATTGCTGGACAAGGTACAGGGACGGATCGGACTGCTGCACAGACAGGCAAACCAGCAAGTCATACTGGAAGAGCTCCTGCTGGCCTGGAAGCAGCGGCGTATATAACAACATTTAAGGACGTCTCTGGTGCAGAACCTAGAGACATCACCAGTTTGGGAAAACACAGACGATGAGTACTCCTAACCCAAGGCAAGGCATTCTTTCCCTGACGATAAAGGACAAGAGCGCGCTCTACGCCGCCTACATGCCTTTCGTCAAGAACGGCGGCTTGTTCATCCCCACCAGCAAGTCCTACCAGCTGGGAGACGAAGTGTTCATGCTGCTGACGCTAATGGATGAGACCGAAAAGATGCCGGTCGCCGGCAAGATCGTCTGGATCACCCCGAAGGGGGCCCAGGGTAACCGCGCCTCCGGCATTGGCGTGCAGTTCAGCGACCAGGACGGTGGGGCCGCCCGCAGCAAGATCGAAACCTACCTCGCCGGGGCGTTGAAATCGGACCGCCAGACCCACACCATGTAGATGGAACAGCGCTTTTCTCTCCCTGTACCCGGGGACGGTGACTCGCCGTCCCTTCTGTTTTTACGTACATACGGTGCCATGCTAGTAGATTCCCACTGCCATCTCGACCGACTGGATCTCACCCCTTTCGACAACGACCTCGGTGCGGCCCTTGCCGCTGCTGAGGAGGTCGGGGTCGAGCGCTTTCTCTGCGTCGCCATCGATCGCGGCAATATCCCCGATGTGATCGCCATCGCCGAACGCTTCGACCAGGTCTACGCCTCGGTCGGGGTGCATCCCAATGAGGAGGACCCGCAGGAGGTCACTGCCGAGGAGTTGCTGCGTCTGGCCGACCATCCGAAGGTGATAGCCATCGGCGAGACCGGTCTGGATTACTTCCGCAGCGAGGGGGATCTGGCATGGCAGCAGCGGCGTTTTCGCCATCACATTGCCGCCGCCAAGGCCTGCAACAAGCCACTCATCATCCACTCGCGTGAGGCACGGGAGGATACCATCCGCCTGATGAGGGAGGAGGGTGCCGCCGAGGCCGGCGGTATCATGCACTGTTTTGTGGAGGACTGGGAGACTGCGCGCCAGGCCATGGAAATGGATTTTTACATCTCCTTCTCCGGCATCGTTACCTTCAAGAACGCCGAAGCCTTGCGCGAGGTGGCCAAACAGGTGCCGCCGGAGCGCTTGCTGGTGGAGACCGACTCGCCGTACCTGGCACCGGTGCCGCACCGGGGAAAGAGCAACCAGCCGGCCTATGTGCGTAACGTCGCCGAACAGCTGGCCGAGCTCCGGGGCGAATCCTTCGAGGCGCTGGCCCAGCAGACCACGGCCAACTTCAACCGCCTGTTCGGGTTAGCGCCGCTAACTGACTGAAACCCAGCTAAGGGGAGGAGGTGGCCCGCCGCCTCATCCACTACGGCTCTACTTCGACGCGGTGGTTCTGAGCTCCGCGATCTGCTGCTTTTGCAGGGCACGCAGGCCACCGCTGAGATAGCTGGCATCCAGGCCCCGCTCATTGAGCAGAAAGGCCGCGGAGGAGCTGCGGCGGCCGGTATCGCAATAGACGATGTAGCGTTTGCCTTTATCCAGGGTGTTTGCCCGCAGCCGCAGCAGGTAGAGCGGGATGTGGCGGCTACCGGGGATGTGCATGTTGCGGTACTCGCTCTCCAGGCGCACATCGAGCCACTGCGCCTTTCCCGCGTCAATCATCCGCTTTGCCTCGGCGTAGTCCACGTTATGCAGCACCGGCGCCTTTAGCAGTTCGACAAAATCCTCCTTGCCCATACGCATCAGCACCCCGTCGCTGACCATGGTGACGTTGGCGTTGCGCTTGTTGTCCGAGATCAGCGCCTCTTCGCCAAAACCGTTGCCCGCATCCAGCTCCGCCAGCTTGATCTCCTTGCCGCTTTTGGTGACATGGGCCACCCGCGCACGTCCGCTCTTGATGAAGTAGTAGTAGTCACCTTCCTCGCCCTGACGGATCACCCGATCACCCTGTTTGTACTGCACTGCCTCCATGCGCATGAACACCTGCTGGATGTTACTTGGCGGGATGCGATGGAAGATCTCGGAGCGCAGCATCATGGTCATCCAGTCGATGCCCTCGTCCTCTGGCTCGTCTGCCTTATTATCATCGTCGAGTTCCGATACCATGTAACCGGCGTTCTGGTCCCAGGTCAGCAGGATATCCAGCAAATCGTTGTCGATACGGAAGAAGGTGACGTCACTGCCGGCGATGGCTGTGGTGTGGCGTGGGCGATGGTGATCCAGCGGGAAGCGGGTCGGCGCGGTACCGCCGACGATGCGTGACGGCTTCTGATCGTCACCCACCAGGATAATCTCGCCGGAGAGCAGGTAGTAGGAGTAGTTATCCTCGTCCCCTTTGCGGAACAACGCCTTCCCTTTGGGGAGCCTCTCGATCGGCGTCTTTTGCGCCAGATCATGCAAGTTATCCTGCGTCAGCTCATTCAGGGGTACAAATTGACCTAATACTTGGGTACTCACGCTGATCCTTAACTGCCAGAGGCCGCACTACAACGGCATTGAAAACTTGTATACGTCGCACATTCGGTGACGGTGCAGGGCCTATCCAACCATCATGCGGACAACGCCAATACTATGATTTGTCGGCCGATTCTACCGGCTAACCGCAGCCCCTGAAAAGCCGTCATGTCCCGTTATTGTCCCCCGGCCGCATGGTGCAGCAGCTCAATACAGCGCTCGAGCCGGGCTCGCGGGGTGTAGAAATGGGGAGAAAAACGGATATTGGCACCACGTAGCGCACAGAATACCCGATTTTCGCTCAACTTGTCGTAGATTTTCGCTGTTTCTGCCGCTCCATCGGCGTGGCTGAAGCTGACAATACCCGCATGCAGTGCGCTTTCGCCCGGAGTGGTCACGACATAGCCCATAGCGCGGAGCTTCTCCATGAGAAAACGGCTATTTTCCAGCACATTTTCCGCCACCCGGCTCATGCCGTACTCCAGCAGCAGCGACAGGCTGGCCTCCAGGGCGTGGATCCCGAGCATATTCGGGCTGCCACACTCAAATCGGCGTGCTGATGAGGCCGGTTGCCAATCACGCTGGTCAAAATCCCCCACAGCCTCGACCATATGCCAGCCAAATTGGCTCAGTCGCAGCTGTTCACGCAGCGTATCACGGCAGTAGAACACTCCCAGTCCCTCGGCACCCATCATCCACTTGTGGCCGTCGGCCGCGACAAAATCCGCCCGTGAGGCCTGCACATCGAACGGCAGGGCACCGATCTCCTGGATGGCATCGACACAAAAGAGAATATTGTGTTCCTGGCAAAAGCGGCCAATTCGCGCCAAATCGAGCCGAAAACCAGTCGCGTACTGCACGGAACTGACAGCGAGCAGCCGGGTGTTTTCATCCACCAGAGCGAAAAGCGCATCCTCCGGTGAGTCACCGTCAGCAAGGTTCGCCTGGCGCAACTCCACACCCTGTGGCAGCAGCGACTCCCAGACGATGCGATTGGAGGGAAACTCCTGGTCGCTGCTGACAATATTGTCGCCACGCTCCCAGCGCAGGCCATAGGCGACAAACGACAGTGCCTCGGAAGTGTTCTTGACCAGTGCGATGTCATCCACCGAAGGCGCATTGAGCAAGCGACACAGCTTTTCACGCAACGCATGCTCAGTCTCCAGCCACTGCGGATAGGCGAGCGACCCTTGGCGCGCATTCTGCTGCGCGAAGCGTTGCACGGCATCTGCGGTGCGTTGCGGCCAGGGTGATACCGCCGCGTGGTTGAGGTATATAAGGCCATCCTCAAGATTGAATTCGTCCTCGATCCTCATAACCGGGTCCCGGGTGTGCTGGTATCAGTTCTACTGGATATGCGCATAATATCTATTATGTAAAGTAAGGTATGGTTGTGTCATGGGCCCCAACAGCCCAAAAGTGAACAGCGCCCACACAGGTGACCTGTGCCGATCCGGCGCCCTGCACCAGACAGGATGCCTCCAAAAGTGAACATCCAACACACAGGTGACCTGTGCCGGTAGTGGTTGTTATTCAGAAGCTAACATAGCTCAAAGTGAACTTACTGCACACAGGTAACCTGTGCATTACTAGATATAAATCTCGGCGATCCTTTTTAGGTGTTCTGTATCCGTGTCCAGACCACTAAAGGCATATGGATTTAAAAACTGTCTACCCCAGAAGAATGCCCGGTCAACAGGAGTGAGTTCTGCCTCATCGCATACGCTATCCCAGTTATCAACAATGCCTCTAACCTGGTTTTCGACGATGCTGATGGCAGCTTCGCGTGTGAGTTGAAAATGCTGAGCCGCATCAAGGCAAGATGAGATGCGACTCATTCTGTTAGCCCCTGAGATCAACATTGCCTGTGAGGCCTCTTTACCTGTTCTTCCCTGAGGGCAAATATCGTATGCCGGGGTCAAGGTAAGCATTTTTCCATCCCAAAAGGCTGCGTGGTTGCGTGCATGGTCGTCGGTATTCCCACAGAGAATATTAAAGACGATACGCGAGAAGAGCTCATGTAGTGTGTTCTTGGCGTTTGTAAATCGGTAACGCACTATTTCTGCCAACCTTTCATAGCTGGTATAGCGAGCCATCATTTCATCAAGCTCAAACAGCGTAAGGGAGGATACCTGGGATTTGCGTGTCCAGCCCTCTTCTATCCGCTCACGATCAAAACGTTCAATCAGCAGGACATCCCTGTTAGCTGCCTGTGTCAATGAGACTCTCGCCACATTCAACCCGACTAGTTTCGCAAGGCGCATGGCGATGAACTCGGCCTTGACCACACTGTAGAGATCCGTGCTTGATGAAAATTTTGCGATGTACTTCCGTTCGTGATCACTTAGCAACGCTTTTGGTCGCGCCCCGCCTATCGAGGTGCCGTGATTTAATGCATGGTCCAGCTCAGGGCTGAGTGGAAGCCCTCTATCGACGCGCTCGGCAGACTGCAGCAACTCTTCCAATGAGGCATTGGCACTCAAACGAGGTACGTACTCGGTTGGAGAACGTTGAAAATCCAGTGCGCCAATTCGGTCTGATCCGGATTCAAGCAGATATGTGAGTTCATCAAGCTGTGCGTTGTCAGCCTTTAGACCCTTACGCCCCAATTTTTTGTTAATAATAACCCGCCTCCCCCACGCATCGGGTGAGGCATCACGAATACAGTTTGGCATGCTGAGCCCGGGCAACAGCGGTAAAACACCAGGACGCAATGGTAACTCAGGGTCATAAATAGGGATAGCGTTTTCACGTGCCAGATAACTCTTACCGTAGTTAAAGTGCAAGGTCTCTCCCTCAGGGAAGAGTCTTCCTGCCACAACCGGTTCGGTCTCACCGGCTAACCAGATCCAGACATACGCCTCGGTGTAGTCTCCTTTAGAAGTCATCGACTACCGCCTGACTGCGCTGGTGGATGGCCTTAGGTAGGAGGGCCAGGCGGTCATCGATACGTTTATGGCGCTGCGCCAGTGTTTTTTCATCGGCGTCGAATAACTTCATACCGACCAGCGAGGCAACCTCAAAGACCAGGCCAATGGCACACCCGGGATCTCCCCTCTCAATTTTTTGAAGAGTTGCACGGGCAATCCCTGCCCTTTCAGCCAGCTCATGCTCACTCCACTTGCGTTGCTTTCGAGCGAGTCTCACTTGCTTGCCGAGCAGTGAAAGCGCCTCCTGCGCATAGTGGGAATAGGTTCTTGCCTTGGGCATTTTGCTGACCTCGCCGTATTGACCACTTTTGTAGTCGTTTCGCTGTGATATGGCTAATAATATAGTCAATTTCTTTCATTTGTCAAAGTGGTGTGACTACAATGGTATTCATTTCTTGTACATACGACCATTATTATGGTCATTGTGTGGGGGCGAACGTTATACAGGATGATCGGGTGAGCCCAATAACACGGTCTATTTGGCTCATCCAGTGAGGGGTATGGATAGAAGTGTGCCGAAATAGTTTTCAAGGTGAGTGCCTTTGCCGCGATGAAGCATCGTCATCAACGGCGCAAAGATAAACAGACCTCTCCCTATATTAACCATCCTATCGCACTGGCCTCTGTACTCAAGCATGAGGGATGGAACGTCTACCCAATAGCCCTCACCGCCGCTCTCCACCACGATATTATTGAGGATACTGGTACCACGCCGTCGGAAATTGATGGTTGGGATATATGATCGACATATCCCATAGCTTGGCTGCAATGTATATACCAATTGTATATACAAGGTGGGTTCCCTATGTCTACAGCACATACAAAGGTCTTTACCAGCAACCGTAGTCAGGCTGTGCGCCTCCCTAAAAGCGTGGCGCTGCCAGAGTCCGTTAAGGAGGTGGATATTGTTGCTATTGGCAACAAACGCCTCATCACCCCTGCTGGCGGCTCCTGGGACAGTTGGTTTGACGGCCCTTCTGTAACAGATGACTTTATGGTTGAGCGTGAGCAGCCTGCCGATCAACATCGAGAGGGACTTTGAGTGATCAAATACATGTTAGACACGAATATCGTGAGCTACACAATAAAAAACAGACCACAAGAGGTACGCGAAGCCTTTAAGGTGCATGATGGCCAAATGTGTATCTCGACAGTGACGTTGGGTGAGTTGATTTACGGTGCAGAGCGTTCAGCCCAGCCAGAGAAGAACCTTGATGTTGTTGAGGGGATGGCAGCGAGACTCGAAGTGCTATCTTTCACTGCTAATGACGCCGCACACTTTGGACAATTACGGGCTGAACTGATCGCTAACGGCCAACCCATAGACCCATACGATATGATGATCGCTGGTCATGCCAGAGCGCAGGGGTTGATCTTGGTGACTAACAACTTGAAAGAATTTAGCCGGGTTCCAGGGCTGAGAGTCGAGAACTGGGTTAAGTAAACAGGGGTCGCTACTGTTGCACTCCTTCACTGAAACTACCTCAATCATGAGCCCTTAGATCAAGGAGGGTAAAAACTGTGAAACCGTTTCGAGATTCCGTTGATCAGGTTCTCCAGGCCTGTGCCTTTGCCGCGAAGAAACATCGCGATCAGCGGCGCAAAGATAAACAGACCTCTCCCTATATTAACCATCCTATCGCACTGGCCTCGGTGCTCAAGCATGAGGGAGGTGTCGACGCCCCTATCGTCTTGACAGCCGCCCTCCTCCACGACACGCTCGAGGATACCGATACCACGCCAGAGGAAATTGAAGCACAGTTCGGTACCGAGGTGCTCACTGTGGTGCTGGCGGTGACGGACGATAAAACGTTGCCGAAAGCTGAAAGAAAGCGCCTACAGATCGAGCATGCCACCAGCGCCTCGCACGAGGCAAAGCTCGTGAAGCTGGCGGATAAAATCTGTAATCTGAGGGATCTTATCGAGTCGCCACCGACTGACTGGTCCGACGCACGCAAGGCTGAGTATTTTTCCTGGGCCAATAAGGTGGTCGAGGGGTTACGCGGGACGAATGAAAAACTCGAACAACTGTTTGATAAAATTCATGCGGAAGGGATTCGGCGGTATTCACAGCCTGTTTAAGTACCGTGACGTCTCGCGTTGCTGGTTATTAACTTGCAGATGATCAACGCCTCAGATGTTAGATAATACTCCTTAAGTCTCTGTGCAATAAGCTTTCTTCGCGAAGACATAAAGTCATTTATATTCTCATGCTGAGGTAATTAATGCATAGTGATTTGGCAGAGACCCGCCGCTGGGAGGTAAGTGGCTGTAACAGCCACTGAAAGAGAACGCCGGCTACTGGGTGATCCTTTTTTATAAGCTAAGATAGTGGACGTGGGCAAATTGACTTGCCTGAAGGAGAACGCATGTCCCGCAAGATATCTATTTCCATCGTACTCATCGCCCTCCTGGCTCTCCTGGCTTTTGGCGCATGGACGGTATTATTCAAATCCTCAGGCCTGCCGCCCGAGGGGTTTGCCCGCGGCAATGGCCGAATCGAGGCGAAACTTGTCGACATCTCACCGCGCCTGGCCGGACGGGTGGCCGACATTAAGGTGCGTGAAGGCGATCGGGTGCAGACGGGCGATGTACTGGCCATTATGGACACCGCAGAACTGCAATCGCAGTTGGTAAGAGCCGAGGCGGCGGTGGCCAGCGCCGAGGCTGCGG
>OBLN01000468.1_pt1 | contig 14609 bp, 7 predicted proteins | sample 1519301 | NCBI WGS metagenome assembly OBLN01 (sample SAMEA2452533, study PRJEB22499) | sediment metagenome | reverse complement strand
TGCGTGACGATGTGCCCCGGTGGCGTGTTCCCCGCGCCTGCGGGGATGAACCGTGACGGCGTCCTTTTGCCGCTCTTCCAGCGTGAGTGTTCCCCGCGCCTGCGGGGATGAACCGCCGACCAGCTCGGCCCAGGTGGGGGAGCCGGCGTGTTCCCCGCGCCTGCGGGGATGAACCGAAGATAATATGTGCTGGTTATGTGCGATTTTTTGTGTTCCCCGCGCCTGCGGGGATGAACCGTGACTGGCCCGCTGGCTGGCGCCCTGCCCCTCGTGTTCCCCGCGCCTGCGGGGATGAACCGTCGGCAGTGATTGCGATGTCGTGCCTTGCGGCGTGTTCCCCGCGCCTGCGGGGATGAACCGTATGGATTCCCGTACTTGTGGAAAAGCGTATAGTGTTCCCCGCGCCTGCGGGGATGAACCGCAATCGTATTCCCTTCCGCCACCCAATCCTGAGTGTTCCCCGCGCCTGCGGGGATGAACCGGCAGAGATAGAGCAGAAATATTCCGGCTCAGACGTGTTCCCCGCGCCTGCGGGGATGAACCGTGAGGTTTCCATGAGCAAGTTTATTTCACATTGCGTGTTCCCCGCGCCTGCGGGGATGAACCGGTTTGGCAATCATTGGCTCTGCGCTCCTTCTTCGTGTTCCCCGCGCCTGCGGGGATGAACCGTCATCCATTGAGCGATTTAAGGAGACAGGGAAGTGTTCCCCGCGCCTGCGGGGATGAACCGGCTGCATTCAATGCCTATAAGGCGCGTGACTTGTGTTCCCCGCGCCTGCGGGGATGAACCGCGCCAAGAGCTGTGGGCAATGGCTGATAGTGCGTGTTCCCCGCGCCTGCGGGGATGAACCGGGCTGAGCTGGCTGATAGGGGCGCGGTGGCGCGTGTTCCCCGCGCCTGCGGGGATGAACCGCCATCATGTCAATCGCTGTAATCCCAAATGGAGTGTTCCCCGCGCCTGCGGGGATGAACCGCCTGTGTTGCCCGTCAAGCAGCTTTCCACTAAGTGTTCCCCGCGCCTGCGGGGATGAACCGGCAGGTAACAGAAGGAGCGTATTACTTCCAGACGTGTTCCCCGCGCCTGCGGGGATGAACCGTAGATGGGGTCGGGGATAGCCTCAAACTTCCTGTGTTCCCCGCGCCTGCGGGGATGAACCGATGCAAGAGAAACCGGGGATTGGTCAGTCGTAGTGTTCCCCGCGCCTGCGGGGATGAACCGGTCTGGCAATCATTGGATCTGCGCTCCTCCTTGTGTTCCCCGCGCCTGCGGGGATGAACCGAAATCGAGCAAAAGCTGGCCTGATACTATACGCGTGTTCCCCGCGCCTGCGGGGATGAACCGTATGGCAAAGGACGTGCGCTAGCTGCCCCTTTGTGTTCCCCGCGCCTGCGGGGATGAACCGGACAAAAAACCGCCGCGTTGAATATGCGTTTAGTGTTCCCCGCGCCTGCGGGGATGAACCGGACGCTGGAGCTGGAGGCATTCAGCTCTATGTTGTGTTCCCCGCGCCTGCGGGGATGAACCGGCAACGACTAACGAACCAGGAGGAAGCTACACGTGTTCCCCGCGCCTGCGGGGATGAACCGATTTCTATTCATAGGACAGCAGACCAGGCGGCGTGTTCCCCGCGCCTGCGGGGATGAACCGCGCCTTTCACGATAATGGGAGAAATCCTTAGCGTGTTCCCCGCGCCTGCGGGGATGAACCGGGTGGGCGGCTAACCCGGCGCTTCAGCCGATTGTGTTCCCCGCGCCTGCGGGGATGAACCGCTCTGTGTCGATGCTGTATCCGTCTTTCCGTAGTGTTCCCCGCGCCTGCGGGGATGAACCGCCTATGCGCTGATGAAAGCGGGAGAGCTGGACGTGTTCCCCGCGCCTGCGGGGATGAACCGCGATATATAGCGCACTAGATGCGGCGCTATCGGTGTTCCCCGCGCCTGCGGGGATGAACCGAAAAACTATAAAACTGACATTATCGGAGATGAGTGTTCCCCGCGCCTGCGGGGATGAACCGTATTACCACAGTGAGGTAAAGCTGCTTGATGGCGTGTTCCCCGCGCCTGCGGGGATGAACCGAACTCTCTCGGCGATTTCCGCATCTTCATGCAGTGTTCCCCGCGCCTGCGGGGATGAACCGGAATATTTGTAACAAGTTGTCGGCCTTCCTTAGTGTTCCCCGCGCCTGCGGGGATGAACCGAAATCTCCGTCTTGGTTTTTTGGTATGGGCAGGTGTTCCCCGCGCCTGCGGGGATGAACCGATTCTGAGATATGGGTCACTTGGAACCCTGAGGTGTTCCCCGCGCCTGCGGGGATGAACCGTCTGTCGAGGTGTCCGTCGAGGGCCTTGGCGAGTGTTCCCCGCGCCTGCGGGGATGAACCGTGCTCCAGGGCCTCTGTCGGACTATGGGCCGAGTGTTCCCCGCGCCTGCGGGGATGAACCGATTGACTACAAGCGCGAGAGGGGGGCAGGGAAGTGTTCCCCGCGCCTGCGGGGATGAACCGGAGGACTATCATGTTCGGCATACATAAGGTGAGTGTTCCCCGCGCCTGCGGGGATGAACCGACCCGTTCTATTGTGATGGTCTTGAGGCAAACGTGTTCCCCGCGCCTGCGGGGATGAACCGATCTACCCTGATGATATGTTTAGCGAGAAACTGTGTTCCCCGCGCCTGCGGGGATGAACCGACAAGGACGGGCAAGACCGATACACCACAAAGAGTGTTCCCCGCGCCTGCGGGGATGAACCGGCTAGCCTTGGCGGCGTTGTGGAATGGGGATGGTGTTCCCCGCGCCTGCGGGGATGAACCGGCTGGATGATGACGAAAGGGGGTCGGTATTAGTGTGTTCCCCGCGCCTGCGGGGATGAACCGCCCCGCCACGTATGACGGGGAATCTGCTAGGGGTGTTCCCCGCGCCTGCGGGGATGAACCGGCCGCCGAGCAGGCCTCCGCTTGCAGCGCCGCGTGTTCCCCGCGCCTGCGGGGATGAACCGTGGGAGAGCAGCATGCCGATCTTCCGCCTCTTCGTGTTCCCCGCGCCTGCGGGGATGAACCGCCAGGCTTCCTCCTCCGGCCCCCATGCAACGGGTGTTCCCCGCGCCTGCGGGGATGAACCGCCCAGCCGACGAGCTGGAAAACAAACAACAAACGTGTTCCCCGCGCCTGCGGGGATGAACCGGCAGTGGCGATGGCGCTGTTTTTCATGGCGGCGTGTTCCCCGCGCCTGCGGGGATGAACCGCTCAGTGCCTTTAACCCCAGTGCACCCAACCCGTGTTCCCCGCGCCTGCGGGGATGAACCGTAGGCGGATCATCTGCTGCTGGTCAAAACGAAGTGTTCCCCGCGCCTGCGGGGATGAACCGCTCGAATTTTTCGGCGATGTCGTTGATGCTGAGTGTTCCCCGCGCCTGCGGGGATGAACCGCAGGCGGATCATCTGCTGCTGGTCAAAACGAAGTGTTCCCCGCGCCTGCGGGGATGAACCGCTCGAATTTTTCGGCGATGTCGTTGATGCTGAGTGTTCCCCGCGCCTGCGGGGATGAACCGCAGGCGGATCATCTGCTGCTGGTCAAAACGAAGTGTTCCCCGCGCCTGCGGGGATGAACCGGCGGCGGAAGATCTACTGACAGGTTTCCGCCGGTGTTCCCCGCGCCTGCGGGGATGAACCGAACATCAGCAAGCCGCCGCACTTCAGCTGGCAGGTGTTCCCCGCGCCTGCGGGGATGAACCGAGCTGGACATGTGCCAGGTCTACGTCGGCACCGTGTTCCCCGCGCCTGCGGGGATGAACCGTCCTCAATGATGGTTTTTGCATGTTTGATACTGTGTTCCCCGCGCCTGCGGGGATGAACCGCGCGGGCAGCTGGCGGCATGGTACCGGGCGGTGTGTTCCCCGCGCCTGCGGGGATGAACCGTCAGCAGCAGAGTCAGCAGCAGAGTCAGCAGCGTGTTCCCCGCGCCTGCGGGGATGAACCGGCCGAGCAGGCGGGTCTCATAATCCATGGCCTGTGTTCCCCGCGCCTGCGGGGATGAACCGCTGCCCTAGCTCCCCCTGGATGCTTCCGTAGCTGTGTTCCCCGCGCCTGCGGGGATGAACCGGCGATCCAGAATGGCGCGCTGCAGCTCCTCGGGTGTTCCCCGCGCCTGCGGGGATGAACCGCAGATGCAGGCCGCAGAGGTGCGGGCGCTGAAGTGTTCCCCGCGCCTGCGGGGATGAACCATCGAGGGGGAGACCGACGAGACCCGGGTGCACGTGTTCCCCGCGCCTGCGGGGATGAACCGCATCCGCCACCTGTGTCTGCCGCACTTTTGTCGTGTTCCCCGCGCCTGCGGGGATGAACCGAGGCTGCGGCGTAACCAACTGCCGCCGCTGGTGTGTTCCCCGCGCCTGCGGGGATGAACCGATGAGGGGGCGGCCCATGCCGGGGCTACCCTTGGTGTTCCCCGCGCCTGCGGGGATGAACCGCAACCGGCTGGCAATACCTGTTCCCGTCCAGCGTGTTCCCCGCGCCTGCGGGGATGAACCGATTGGCGGCTCTTGCTGGAGCGCAATGACCGGGTGTTCCCCGCGCCTGCGGGGATGAACCGGACCACAAAGAGCACACCAACTGTGAGCTGTAGTGTTCCCCGCGCCTGCGGGGATGAACCGTCGCTCAGTGTGATCATGCGGCGGTTCCCTGTGTGTTCCCCGCGCCTGCGGGGATGAACCGGATCCCTCCGTCCGCTATGTCATGTCCCAGTCGTGTTCCCCGCGCCTGCGGGGATGAACCGGTGGTGGTGCAGATGTAATGGACGTGGTTGAAGTGTTCCCCGCGCCTGCGGGGATGAACCGATCGCGGCGATGGCGGCGTGGTCGGTGGTGGTGTGTTCCCCGCGCCTGCGGGGATGAACCGCAGCCGCTGAGAAAGCAGCCGCCGAAAAGGCCGTGTTCCCCGCGCCTGCGGGGATGAACCGGAGTAGAGCTCACATGGCCGGTGGGAACGACGAGTGTTCCCCGCGCCTGCGGGGATGAACCGTTAATTCAAAATACAGTAGGTCGTACTCCTGAGTGTTCCCCGCGCCTGCGGGGATGAACCGATATCAAGCTAATCAAAGGGTGTCTAATCGCAGTGTTCCCCGCGCCTGCGGGGATGAACCGGACGAGGCGCAAAATAGGCCTATTTATTCAAACGTGTTCCCCGCGCCTGCGGGGATGAACCGTTTGACGTACCGCTCTGCTTTTCTTCCTATTAGTGTTCCCCGCGCCTGCGGGGATGAACCGGTTATGAGGTGCCGCTCGAATATTAATAATGCGTGTTCCCCGCGCCTGCGGGGATGAACCGATATATTTCCCATCCCTATAGACACAGCGCCTGTGTTCCCCGCGCCTGCGGGGATGAACCGCGTAGTGCAGTACGCACACCCGCAGCTATAAAGTGTTCCCCGCGCCTGCGGGGATGAACCGAACGCGCCACTTTCCGCCCTTGCTGGTTAGTAGTGTTCCCCGCGCCTGCGGGGATGAACCGGCGGAAATGCCGGAAGAAGAAAAACCGGCTACGTGTTCCCCGCGCCTGCGGGGATGAACCGCTGGTACGCAGCAGCTTGACCGGCGAAGTTCTGTGTTCCCCGCGCCTGCGGGGATGAACCGGCCATATCGGAGGAGTTCGTAGGTGCTGCTGAGTGTTCCCCGCGCCTGCGGGGATGAACCGTTACCACCCTGCCCTCAATCATTGTAGTAGTCATGTTTCCCACCTACGCGGGGGTGAAATCGTTCACTCCTGCGTTTCCCATCCTGTCCGGCTTCTGCGGATAGCGTTCTTTCTGTTACGCGGGAAGGGTGTTTTTTATTGTTTGATAGGTGTAAAAAAGCAAGGCTGTCTCCGCGGACAGTTGCGGGATTTGAACTACACTGAAAACGCAGGGCAAGGGAACAGGACTGTAGCCCCACCCTTTTGTTAGCGGATAAGGGGCGCCGTTTGCGGCGTCTGTCTCTGGGGACGTTCAGGTTTGGTGTGTGACGTCGGTCCTCATCGTCTGGCTGGGAAGCCGGCCGCCCTCGGTTTCTGCCGGTCGGGTTGGTCATTACAAAAAAGGGGATTTTAGATTATGGTTCCGGTGATTCTTGCGGGGGGGAACGGTAGCCGTCTGTGGCCGTTGTCGCGCTCTTCCTATCCCAAGCAGTTCCTGCCCCTGACGGGCAAGGAGACCATGCTGCAGCTCACCTTGATGCGCCTCAATGGGCTGGATGGCATCATGCCGCCGCTGGTGCTGTGTAACAACGATCACCGCTTTTTGGTTGCTGAGCAGTTGCGTGAGCTGGGCAGTGAGGGGGGGCAGATTATCCTCGAGCCTTGCGGGCGCAATACGGCGCCGGCGATCACGGTCGCTGCCTTGGCGGCGCGGGAGAAAAACCCGGACGCGGTGCTGCTGCTGTTGCCGGCGGACCACCTGATCGCTGACACCGGTGCCTTTCACCAGGCCGTGATGGCGGCAAGCTCGTCGGTGGATGAGGGGGCGCTCAGCACCTTCGGCATCGTGCCGACCAGCGCCGAAACCGGTTTCGGATATATCCGCGCCGATGGCGACGGTCCGGTGCGCGGGGTGCGGGAGTTTGTCGAGAAGCCCGACAGGGAGACCGCCGAGCGTTATCTGCAGTCCGGTGATTATTACTGGAATAGCGGCATGTTTATGTTCAAGGCGGAGCGACTGCTGCAGGAGATGGAGCGTTATGCGCCGGAGGTCGTGGCCAACTGCATCAAGGCCTGCGAGGGGGCGCAGCGCGATATGGACTTCATCCGCCTCGATGCCGATGCCTTCGCCGCCTGCCCGGACGTTTCCATCGATTATGCGGTGATGGAGAAGACCGATGCCTCGGTGGTGGTGCCGCTGGATGCCGGATGGAGCGATCTGGGTTCCTGGGGGGCGCTGCAGGAGGTGGAGGATAAGGATGCCGATGGCAATGTGCTGAAGGGTGATGTGCTGACCATCGATACCCATGACAGCTATGTGCGGGCGGAGCAGCGTCTGGTGGCCACCATCGGCATCAAGGATTGCATCGTGGTGGAGACGGCGGATGCGGTGCTGGTGGCTGACAAGGCGCGCGGCCAGGATGTGAAGGCCGTGGTGGAACAGCTCAGGGCGGCCAGCCGCGAGGAGTACGCCTTTCACCGTCGGGTGCATCGCCCGTGGGGGTTCTACGAGGGGATCAGCAAGTCGGAGCGTTTTCAGGTCAAGCGCATTACCGTCAATCCCGGCGCCTCGCTGTCACTGCAGATGCACCATCACCGGGCGGAGCACTGGGTGGTGGTGCGCGGGACGGCCAAGGTGACGCGCGGCGAGGAGGTGCGGTTGTGCCAGGAGGATCAGTCGACCTACATCCCCATCGGCACGATACACCGGCTGAGCAACCCCGGGGTGATTCCGCTGGAACTCATTGAGGTGCAGACCGGCAGCTATCTGGGGGAGGATGACATCATCCGCTTTGACGATGACTACCACCGCTGATGGCTGATCATCGGGAAGAGGGATGAGGATCTCCATTGAGCAGTTAATGGCGCAAAGCGGTGTCGCCTTTGGCACCAGCGGTGCCCGCGGGCGCGTCGAGGCGATGAGCGAGCGGGTGTGTTATGCCTACACGGCGGCCTTTCTGCAGTATCTGGAGCAGAGCGAGCAGCTGGCCGCCGCCTCGGCGGTGGCCATCGGTGGGGACCTGCGCCCGAGCACGCCGCGTATCATGGGCGCGGTCGCCCGCGCCATCGCAGATCGCGGTCATCGGGCTATCAATTGCGGCACGCTGCCCTCGCCGGCACTGGCGCTGTTCGGCATCACACAGGGGATGGCCAGTATCATGGTCACCGGCAGCCATATCCCGGACGATCGCAACGGCATCAAGTTCAACACCCCCCGTGGCGAGATCCTCAAGCGCGATGAGCGTGCGATAACGGCGCAACAGCTCACGCTGCCGCCGGGCCTGTTCGACGACCACGGCAACGCCACCGAGGCCCTGTCGCTGCCAGCGCCCGAGATGGCCGCCACGGAGGCGTATATCCGCCGCTATCTTGAGTTTTTCCCCGCCGGCTGTCTGCAGACGCTACGCGTCGGGCTCTATGAGCACTCCGCCGTGGGCCGGGAGATCATGGCGCGCATCCTCACCGGGCTCGGCGCCGAGGTGGTGCGGCTGGAGCGCTCCGAGCGCTTCGTGCCGGTGGATACCGAGGCGGTGCGGCCGGAGGATGTCGACAAGGGCCGCCGCTGGGCGGCCGAATTCGGGCTCGATGCCATTGTCTCCAGCGACGGGGATGGCGACCGTCCGCTGATCAGCGACGAACAGGGCAACTGGCTGCGCGGCGATGTCGCCGGCATCCTCTGTGCACGCTTTCTTGGCGCCGATGCGGTGATCACCCCGATCAGCTCCAACACCGCACTGGAGCGCAGTGGCTGGTTCGGGCGTGTGCTGCGTACCCGCATTGGCTCTCCCTATGTGATCGAGGCGATGCAGCAGGCCGCCACAGACGGGGCAAAAAACGTGGTGGGCTATGAAGCCAATGGCGGCTTTTTGACCTGGCACGAGATTGAGCAGGGGGGCCGGCGCCTGCCGCCGCTCCCAACCCGCGATGCGATGATCGTGGCACTGGCGTTGCTGGTGATGAGCCGTGGCAGCGGCATCGTCCGGCTGCTTGCGCAGCTGCCTGCGCGATATACCGCAAGCGATCGGGTCAAGGCCTTCCCCAGCGAACAAAGCAGCAGCAAACTGGCCGCGCTCACCCCCCGCGACGGGGAAAGGCTGGACACCGTCGCGGCGGCGTTCGGTGCCATCGCCGGCCCTCCGCTGAGTGTCAACACCACCGATGGTGTGCGCATCACCTTCGAGAATGGCGAGATCATCCACCTGCGAGCCTCGGGCAACGCCCCCGAACTGCGCTGCTATGTCGAGGCGGGGAGCGGCGCGCGCAGCGCGCAACTGCTCGCGGCATGCATGCAGCGCTTGAGCGGATGGCAGGCGGAGTACGGCAATCGGTAGCGTTTATTCGCCGCAGGTGTACTACGCTTGAAATAATGCACTTGACGCAAGTTGCTAACATGTTTACTGATAACGGGAACCCCGTGGTGGGCCGGTATTTTTGTGGCAGGACAGCGATTGCAAAATAACGAAAAAGGGAACGTGGGAATGGCAAGCTGGTTGGTATGGATAGGACGGGGGAGCCGGCAAGGCCGGGGCGGGCTGCTGATGCTCGGCTTTGCGCTGTTGGCGTTACTGTCGACAAACGCGCCGGCGGCGGAGACGACGCGCACCATCTCCGAGCTGGGTTTCTATGATGGGTTCCGTTTCGATGGTGCGGGTACCGTTCATGCGCGTACCTTCAGTTTTCCCACGCCACGCGATACCGAAGTGAGTGCGGCCCGTCTGCGACTGGTCTACCGGGCCTCGCCGTTGCTCAGCGAGGCGGCCAACCTGCATATCGAGGTGGACGGCCAGTCGCTGCTGGCGCGCACCATCGACAGCGGCAGTGAGCAGCAGGAGCTAAGTGTCGTGCTGCCGGTGCAGGCGCTGCGTGACGGCTGGGCAGACATCACCGTGCACGCCTCCCTGCCGCTCAGCGAGGAGCGCCGCGCGGATCAGCTAAGGACGGTCAGCTTTATGCAGATCCTGCCCGAAACCGCCCTGGTGCTGGAGCATGCCCGGCCCGCATCGATACGCGATGCCTGGCTGCTGTTGCCATCGACCGTCAGCGTGAGCCTGCCACCGGGAAGGATGTCGGAGCAGACCTTCAGCACGGCATGGGCGGTGCTGGATATGCTCTATCGGGAGGGACACCAGGTGCGTTTCGCCCGTCTGCCCGAACTGGGGGATATTGTGCTGGGCTCGCGCGAGGAGATGGCGGAGGCACTGACCGGATCCTACCCGGGCGATGGACAGGAGGGTTTACAGCGTACCGCGGCCGACATGCCGCAGGAGGCACAGGCCATCGCCCTCGTCAGCCGTCCCGAGGGGCAATTTATCGCCATCAGCAACAGTGTCGAGGGTGCTTCGCTCTCCCTGCTTGAGGGGCGTTGGCAGCCGCTGGCTGTGGCCAGCCGCTACCAGCGCTACACGACCAACGATTCCGAGCGGGCAGCGAACCCACCCTCCGGCGGTGAGCGTTACACCCTGCCGCTGCAGCCCTTTGGTTTTGACACCCGCCCCACCCAGATCGCCGAGCGGGCACAGTGGGAGGCGACCATTTCACAACGTCTGCTGCCGCCACGGACCCGTCCCGACAGCGTCAAGCTGAAGGTGATCGCACCGGGGCATGACGGCGATGAGGGCTACAAGCTCTATGTCTACTTTAATGAGCGCCTGCTGCAGGCCGAGCGGCTGGAGCCGGACGGCGGCTCCCAGGAGATTTCGGTACCCCTGCCCGCGGTGTACCAGCAAGCGGTGGACCGGCTGCGAGTGGTGGTGTTGCGCCACAACGGTGTGGTGAATGATACGGCCTCCCAGGCGACGCCCATCCCCATGCAGATCTCGCCGGAGAGCCGCCTCATCGTGCGCCCCGACGATACACAGCCGAAGCAGTTTGCCGATCTGCCGCGCTATCTCTCCGCGGGCTTTGATGCGTTCGTGGAAGAGCGTTTTCTCGATGCCCCCGAGACACTGCTGCTGCTGGCCCGGCTGAGTGCCGATTATCCCTTGCCGATGGATCTGGAGCGTGTGCGTTTTGTCGCGGCGCAAAGCACGCTGCAACCGCAATCGCCTTTCATCGCGGTGGGCGCGCTGAAGCTGGAGGGGATGACCACGCCGGTCTCCTTCGACAAGGGGGTGGTCAAGGTGGTGGACAAGCACGACCACAGCATCCTTGAGCTCGATGCCACGCCGCAGCTGGCGGTGGTGCAGCTGGTACATGGCGGCAAAAAAGGGCCCTACGGCCTGTGGTTGCGTGCCGTTGAGGGGGAGGCGCTGCCAAACCCCGGGGCGCTCAACCTCAGCGAGGGAGATGTCGCCTTTGTTGACCACAGCGGCGTTATCCTGATGCTGAATAGCGAATACCCCTCTCTGGGGAGGGCCTACTACCCGGGTGTCACCGACTGGCTCGAACGGCTGAGGATTTACCGCTTCTGGGTGGTGGCGCTGGCATGGCTGGGGCTGACCCTGTTGATGATCTATCTCTACCGCAAGACCCGCCAGCATGATCGCCACGAGGTGTTTTCCGAGGCAGGCAGTGACAACCATAATGGACGGCTTTGAGACGATGAGTGATAACCGCGAGTCGCTACATGAGGAGGAGGCCGTCGAGCGTATCGGTGAGCGGCTGGTGCGTGAAGGGCAGATCACCTCCGAGCAGCTGGAGCAGGCCGTTGCCGAGCAGCGGCGGCGTGGCGGCCGGCTGGGGGATATCCTGCTGGAGCAGGGGGCGCTGGATCACTTTATCGGCAGCGGCCAGGCGGGCGAGTTGTTGGTGCAGCGCGGTGTGCTGAAACGCGAGCAGCTGGAAGAGGCGCTGGCACTGCAGCTGCGTTGGGGAACACGCCTTGGGGACATCCTTCTGGCCAAGGGGTGGGTCCGCCCCTATAACTTCTACACGCTGCTGGCCGAACACTACGGTATGCCCTTCGTCGATCTGGCGCAGAACCCGCCCGAGCCCGAGCTGTGGGAGACCGATGACCTCACCCGTTATACCGAGTACCTGGTGTTGCCGTGGCGGCGCAGGGACGGGGTATTGAGCATCGCCGTGGCCGACCCGAGTCCGGTGGCGCTGAATTGGGTGCGGGAGCGTTTCGACGAGCCGGTAGACTTCGTCATCACCTCCAAGTTCGACATTATCTGGCAGGTGCAGCAGCACTCGGAGCACTATCTCAGCGATTACGCCGTCAACGAGCTGTTCAAGCGTGATCCGGTGCATTCGGCGCGCAAGGTCTTCACCGGCCGGCAGATAGTCGGCATTTACCTGCTGTGCAGCCTTGCGCTGCTGGCACTGGCACTCGATCCGGTGACCACGCTGCTGGTGGGCAACCTGCTCATTTCCGTATTCCTGCTGCTCAATTTCGGTCTGCGTGCGCTGTTTACCTGGGTGGGCAGTGAAACCAGCATCGACATCAAGGTCTCGGCCGAGGAAGTGGCGGCGCTGGACGATGCGGAGTTGCCCACCTATACCGTGCTGGTGCCGATGTACAACGAACCGGAGGTGCTGCCCTCGCTCACCGAGTCGCTGCGTCGGCTGGATTACCCGCTGTCGAAGCTCGACATCAAGCTGGTGCTGGAGGAGGACGACACGGTCACCATCGACAAGGCCAAGGCGCTTGGCCTGGAGGGGATGTTCGAGATCATTCGCGTCCCCCCCTCCCAGCCCAAGACCAAGCCGAAGGCGTGCAATTATGCCCTCGCCTTCGCCCGTGGCGAGCTGGTAACGATCTATGATGCGGAGGACCAGCCCGAGCCGGATCAGCTCAAGCGGGCGGTGGTTGCCTTCCGCAAGGCGTCGCCGCAGACCGCGGTGATCCAGGCGCGTCTGAACTATTTCAATGCCGATCAAAACTGGCTGACGCGCATGTTCACGCTGGAGTATTCGCTCTGGTTCGACTTCTACCTGCCGGCACTGGAGGCGCTGAAGATCCCCATTCCCCTCGGCGGCACCTCCAACCACTTCAAGATGCACGTGCTGCGCAGTGTGGAGGCGTGGGACCCCTACAACGTGACGGAAGATGCCGATCTGGGGGTGCGCTACACGCAGCTGGGCTACCAGGTGGGCGTGGTCAACTCCACCACCTTCGAGGAGGCCAACAGCCGCCTGGGTAACTGGATCCGCCAGCGTTCACGCTGGATCAAGGGCTACATGCAGACCTATCTGGTGCACATGCGCAATCCCGTGCACCTCTACCGCACCTTGGGCCATCTCGGTTTTTGGGGCTTTCAGTTTTTCATCGGCGGGGCGGTGCTCAGTTATCTCATCGTCCCGGTGTTGTACGCCATGTTCATCTTCTGGGTGGTGACCCAGAGCAGCGCGCTAGACGTGCTGTTTCCGCCGCTGGTGCTCTACATCAGCCTGTTCAATCTGCTGCTGGGTAACGGCTTTTTGATCTACCTCTCCATGGTCAGTGTGTTCAAACGCCACTATTACCGGCTGATTCCTTATGCCCTGACGGCGCCGGTCTACTGGCTGCTGCAGTCGATCGCCGCCTACAAGGCGCTGTGGCAGCTGGTGCACCGGCCCTTCTTCTGGGAGAAGACGACCCACGGCCTGAGCAACACGACAACGAAGCGAGCAACAAAGGAGAGTGCAAAATGAGCCGCCGGGTGATGCGCCGGGAGGAGGTGCTGCTGTTCACGGCTCTGGCCGCGTTGCTGGGGCTGGTGACGCTGTGGCTGTTGCAGAACCACTTCAGCAATGAGGCGGCACTGAAACTGTGGGCGACGGTGGTGGCGGTGCTGGACGGCAGCGGTGCGCGCCTGACACACCTGGGCTTTGAGTTTCCCCACGGCCTGTTTCTCGTGCTGGCGCCGTTTCACTACCTGGGACCGCTGGGGTCGGAGACCACCCCCTACCTGGTCACCGTACTCTTCGCCGCCGCCCTGATGGTGCTGTGGAACCGCCATCTGCGCGAGGCGGGCAACGGTGTCGCCTTTCGCGGCCTGTTGCTGGTGCTGATGTTGCTCCACCCGGCGTTGCTGTGGAATGCCACCGGCGGCACCCTGGGTTCGCTCAGCCTGCTGTTGTTCTACATTCTCTATATGGCGGCGCTGCGCATGGCGACCCGCCGTGACATCCACTCCTTTATTCTGGTGGGGTTGGGGCTGGCGTCGTTACTGTTCGTCAACCAGACGTCGCTCTATCTGTTTTTGGCGCTGACGCCGTTGCTGGTGCTGCTGGTGCCACGCAACATCCTGATGACGGCACCGCTGAGCGCCTATGTGATCCTGGTAACACCGCTGATGGTGTTGATAGTGAGCTGGCTCTACTTCAATTTCATTTTCTACGGCTCCCCCTTTGCCTTTCTGCATGATCCGCAATCGGGTTTTCTCGGCGGCAGACAGAACATCGAGCAGCTGCCCTGGTTGCTGGCCTACGGCGGTGAGTGGCTGCGACCGGCAGGGTGGGCGGCACTCTTTACCCTTGCCGCCTTTCCGGTGTTGCTGCTGCTTGGCGGCGACTCCTCGAGGCACCCGGCGCACTTCAGCTCAGCGATGATCCTGTGGCTGTTCCCCGCGGTGGCGGTGGCGCTCGCCAGTTACGCCCTTTACCTGCAGCATCCGCTACAGATTGTGTCCCTGGTGGCTGCCGGGGTGATGGCGGAGTTGACCATGCTCGACACGCGGCGGCGCCTGATACGCGGGCTTGCGGTGGTACTGCTGGGGTTGGGGGTTGCCGGCGGCTGGTACGGCTTCGTGTTTGCCGCCACGCCACCCATGCAGCAGTGGAGCGTGGCGATGCAGGGCGAGGCCAAGGCAGGGGAGCACGACGCTGACAGGGCGCTCGGTGAGTGGCTGGACCGCTACCGCGCTCCGACACTTATCGATGGGCGTAGCGCCTACCGTGCCATTGTTGCCCGTGGTGACGCCAGAGAGCTGATTCTGCCCGCCTCGGATGAGTTCAAGATGGCACTGCGGCGCGGCCGGCCTGAGGTGGCGCTGATCGCGGTGCCCGACCCGGCATCGATCC
>OBLN01000466.1_pt1 | contig 14642 bp, 11 predicted proteins | sample 1519301 | NCBI WGS metagenome assembly OBLN01 (sample SAMEA2452533, study PRJEB22499) | sediment metagenome | reverse complement strand
CGTTTATTTCGGAGGGTAAGGAATAAGCGGATCTTAGAGAAAATCCCTCATTTTCTCGAGAAAGAAATTATAAAAACAGGCGCGCAAAAGGGGAAAAGGGCGCCACACTAGGCGTCCTTCACTTTTATTATGGGAAGTATTATCGGCAAAAGCGGGAATAAATATGTCAAAATAGCGGATAAAGATCGACGTTCGCATGTTTATTTGATCGGTAAAACGGGAACGGGGAAATCCACTCTGATAAAAAATATGATCATTCAAGACATGCGACAAGGTGGGGGAGTGGCCGTTTTGGATCCCCATGGAGATCTGACAGAAGAATTATTGCGATTCGTACCAAAGAAACGCACTAATGAGGTAATTTATTTTAATCCGGCCGACCTTGAGTTTCCTGTTGGATTGAATGTGCTCGAGGCAAAAAGGGAGGAAGAAAAACAACTGGTGGCCTCTTCCTTTATTTCTATTTGTCGGCATGTTTGGGGGGAATTCTGGGGCCCACGATCGGAATTTATCACCTATAACGCTATTCTCGCCCTTATGGATACGCCTGGAAATACGCTCTTGGGGGTGTATCGGATACTTATCGGTGAGCATTTTCGGCGGAAAATCGTTGCTAACATTCAAGATCCGATGGTAAAGATGTTTTGGGAAAAGGATTTTGAGAGCTATAATCTTAAATTTCAAAAAGAGATCATTGCTCCCGTGCAAAATAAGATCGGGCAACTGTTAACTGGGGCGCCACTTCGTAATATTGTCGGGCAATCCAAAAGCACGATCGATTTTAGATTTATCATGGATTCCCAAAAGATCTTTTTGGCTAATTTATCCAAAGGCAGAATAGGGGAGGATAGAAGTAATTTATTAGGATCGATCTTGGTTACCAAAATGTATTTGGCCGCCTTGGAGCGACAAAAAGAAAAAGAAGGGGAGCGAAAAGACTTTTTTGTGTATATTGATGAGTTTCAAAATTTTTCTACTGATTCTTTCTCCGCGATCCTCTCCGAAGCTCGTAAATTTCGCTTAAATTTGACCTTAGCCCACCAGTATCTTGACCAATTGGCCGAAACTACTAAAAAGGCGATTTTTGGCAATGTGGGGGCGGTTTTGGCCTTTCGGGTGGGCAGTCTGGACGCCGAACGACTGGAAAAGGAATTTTTACCGTATTTCGACAGGGAAGAGTTGAATCGTCAACGTAATCACGAACTATATTACAAGAAATTAAAACAAGGGGAATCAGAAGATCCCTCTTTCGCTCAAACCTTTCCACTGTTTGAATTATTGGGTGATGAAGCCGATCCGGAGATGATCATTAAAAATTCACGGTTGCGGTATGGTCGGAGCAGGGAAGTGGTGGAAGAAAAGATCGAGAAATGGTTTAAAAACCTTTGATTTTTTAGTAGGCGTGGTAAAATAAAGAGTAAGAACTCTCTTTATTTTTAATTCAGAAAAACGTTGTGAGGGGACGTTTTTTCTTTTGGTACATGAAAAAAATTATTTGGGCAGGGTTTTTTTGTTGCCTATTAACTTGTCTTTTCCAGAGCCATCCTGTAAAAGCTGGAATAATTGCGAAGCAAACCAACAAAGATTCGGAGTTGCCACAAACATGGAGCGTTGCCCAGGAATTTGGAAACGGGCTAGAAGGATCCTTGGAAGGGATCGCAGTTAATTTCAAAGAAACAACGGATTCTTACTTTAGACCAGAATTACAAATTTATTCTGATAGTGGGTACACTCAATTAGTAGAAAAAATTATTACTTGTGATAGTTTTTACCATCTCAAAGAATATTCCGGAGATTTTACATTTGATTTTTCTTGTAAAAATAAAGAATTTGATCCTTTTTTATATTATAAGCTTGAATTCAACGGAGGTGATCAATCACGACCTTTTATTGTAAGAGGTAGTGAAGAAAATAGTTGGTTAAATGGAAAATCTTTTTACAGTGTAATCTTAGCTTATCACCAGGCTGTTTATGAAGAATGGAATGGTGATTTATATTTTATAATCAATCCGGAAGATGAACAGGAAAATAATCTCCCGGAACTTTTAGAATTTGATTTTGAACCACAAACAGTTGATATCACCGATCTTGGAGAGGAGGAATGCACGGAAGTGGAATTTAATTTTCATATCACGGATGAAGAAGACGGTTTGCAAATGGCACAATTTGGATTTACCAATACTACTCCATTTGATGAAGAAAACAATCAACACGAAACGATTATGTTTTCCGTTAGTGAGTCAAATTTGATTTCTGGAGATAACAAAGATGGAACATATGCGGTAACGGAGTGCATAAGCGGGAACATGACAGCAGGAGAATATAAACCATCAAAAATATATTTACTTGATCAAGCAGGAAACAGTTTTGAAATATCCGAGCCGGATCAAACCGCCGGCATTGTTACCGGTGAAGTGGTTGATCATTTCGAGGACAAGGGATTTCCGACAGTGTTGGAGGTCATAAAGGAAGAAAAACCGAAGTATTCAAATGTTGCTTTCTTACCAGGGTTAAAAGGGAGTAGACTTTACAAAGAAAGTTTATTAGATGGGGATAAAGAGGATATGTTGTGGTTGCCGACAAATCTTCATGGCGAAGATATTGAAAATCTTTTTTTAAACACTGATGGGACAAGCAAGAATCCTGATATATATACTAAAGATATCATCGATATTGCATATAAATATATTTTAAACAAAGAAGTATATTATAAATTTACTGATTTTATTAAAAAGTATTCAGAAAACAAAGAAATAGAATTTGAAGTATTTCCTTATGATTGGAGACTCTCATTGGATAGCATAATTGACCAAGGTACTCAAATAAAAGAAGATGGGGAGAATATAATGAAACTGGAATTTATCGTTGATGGAGTAAAAGAATTAGCTGAAAAATCGGCAACGGGAAAAACAACAATCATTACTCACAGCAACGGAGGACTTTTAGTAAAAGTATTAGTAGATAGGTTAGGAGAAAATGCCTCAAAATATATAGATAAAATACTTTTAGTTAGTTCTCCGCAGCTAGGAACACCTTTGTCGTTGGAAGCTTTATTACATGCTGACACTCAGCAATTAGGATATAAAGATGTAGGACTTTTATTAAACGAAGAAACAGCAAGAATTTTTGGTGAAAATATGCCTAGTGCGTATAATCTTTTACCTTCAGAAAAATACTTTGAGAAAGTTGCTAGCCCAGTTTTAGAATTTGATTCTTCAGTTAGTAAAATAGAAGAATTAAGAAATCGTTCAAATAATGCTATTAGTAATTTTGATGATATGTATCAATTTCTTTTAGGAGATTTTGGTGCTAGAGAAAAGCCATATTCATGGGATATAGACCATCCAAATGTAGTAAACAACGAATTATTAGATAAAACAAAAGAATTAAGGGATGAGATATTAGATAATTGGATAATTCCCGAAGAAATTGATGTTATTCAAATTGTAGGTTATGGGCAGAATACTATAAAAGGGATCAAATATAGTTGTGGCTTTGGTTGTAATTCATTAAGTAGTTTGGATAGAGAACTAGAATTTACTGTTGAAGGAGATGGTACTGTGGTTTCTCCAAGTGCCGCGGCGATGAATGTTCCCACATATTATTTTGATTTAAATAATTATAATTATTGGAATGATAAAAATTTTGATCATGCTGATATATTAGAAATAGAACCATTACAAGATTTTATTGGTGGTATAATAACTGATTCTATAGAAGAGGATAATTTGCCAGAAAATATATTTTATGGAAAGCCTACCAGTATTAAAGCTAGCAAAAGAATTATTCTAAAATCCCCAGTGGATATTGATATATATGATGAAAATAATGAACATGTAGGATTGGTTGATTCTCCTGATGAATACCCTAGTGTAAAATTTTACGAGGCAAAAATTCCAAATAGTTACTACATCGAATCAGCTGGGCACAAATATGTTGGTTTTAGTGGTGATGAAAATGAAGAATATGAGATTAAATTAGAAGGATTGGATTTAGGAACATTTACTTTGGAAATAGAGAGTGTAGAAAATGGGGAAGTTGTTAAAGTTGATCAATTTATAGATATTCCCGTAAACAGGGGATCAGAAGGAATACTGAAGGTTTCCAGTAATGAAATAAAAGAATTGAAGCTAGATGTAGATGGTGACGGAAATATTGATAAAGAAGTTGTTGCTTCAGATGAGCCGGAGGGAAAGGTTTCATTGGAAATGCTCGAGCACATTATAGATTCACTTGATATACAAAAACCCACGAAAAGGATTTTAATTGTGCAAATAAATATTACGGAAAGATTTATAGAAAAAGGAAGGGTTAGGTTAGCCGATATAACCTCAAAAAGACAATAGAAAGGTTAAATGGGGAAAGAATGCCTAAGAAAGCAAAGCTATCTGTTGAGATTGCCGAGAAGTTAACAGCGATTATTGACAAGATTCAGAAAAATTTATAATACTTTAAGTTGATATGTCAAAAATTGTCCCGAGTATTCTATTTCTATTTGTTTTGTTAGGTTTAGCATTTGTTATTATTAACCCTTTTATTCTTTGTTCTTCTGAATCATCGGGGCCGCTCAATCTTAATTATTCAGTATGTGTTTTTTTTACTAGAATTCTTTCTATTATTTTTGGTTTTCTGTTGAGTTTTGTCTTTGGATATATGGCAAGAAGTTCAAAAGAGTCTCCCAAGTAAGCTCTTTAAAATAGAAAAAAGAACTATAGCCCTAAAACCCTCCGCCCAAATGATCTACGCTTTCCACTTTCCAACCATCATCGTATAGAACAAGGGTCGCTTTTCCTTCACCATTCTTATAAGGAAAATTTTCATACCCACCCTTGTTTGATTCCAAAGAAAAACCGTCTTGCTTCAAAAGATCATCCGGAGTTGAGAACGCGGCTTCTCCAAACGGAGTCATCTTTGGTACCAGTTTGTAATTAACTGTGATTCTTTTCATGCTCGATCCTTCGGTTGGCACTGTCATTTCGGAAATGGCAACTGTTCCGAATTCCGCCATAAGAAGACCTTTGTCGGAAAGATAAGGCTTACCTTTGTCGGTGTAGGTAAAAAGAGTGCATTTTTCGTCTGATTTATCTTTATGTATCTTGATAAGTTCGTTTTGATCGAATGCTTTAAGCATCGCCATAAGTGGCTCAAAATCTCCTTCTCTCATCATGGAGTATCTATCGCAGAGAGAGTAATAGTCTTTTTCCTTGGTGCTTTTATCATCAAAATCACCGTCAATATAAAAGGATTCACTTGATCGTTTTTCAGCGATCATTTTTGCAACGTCTTCTCGAGAAGGGGAGGCGTTTTTTGATATGGAACAGCCGGCAAGCAAAAACACGGTGGCAAGCAAAAAGAACGTGCCAACTATATTTCGCGGGGAAATGATTCTTTTCATTTGTTTTGAGTTAAAAATAAAGGTACCCACGAAGATCTTTTAGAAATACAAAAAGCTCTCCGCTAGGTGATGGCCGAAACCATCCACACGAGTTTCCCCGTATGACCGACTAAGGTAGCCCTAAACGAAGAGCTTATTACTCCTTAGTCGGTTTTGTATGCCATACCTCACCGGACGGATGAGGGTTAGGCAACTAAATTGTGCTTTTATGGTAGCAAGAACCGAAAATTAGTCAATAAAAAGAGCCAATCTAAAAAGAAAGGCTCTTGGGGTAGGGGAGTCAATAGTCTTCGGCAAGCATGATCGTGATCGTTTCGCCGTTGTCATCAACATAGATCTTCTTTCCGGCCACTGTATACACGGCCAGATCCGGGCGGGTGAATTTGGTAACTTTATCCAGCCCGATGATGATTGCGGTCGCCAATGCTTCTTTTTTCAAAGTAGCCACCAAATTTGAGGTAAGCACCACGCGCCGGCCAAACAATTTCCCGGCGGAAAATAATGTGCCGTCTTCAATGGCTTGTTCGGTTGTATATACTGAAATCGGCTCACCGAAGACATCTTCGATCGATCCGTCTGTCTTTTTCGTTTCGTCTTTCATGGGTTTGAAATTATCAGACGAATTAAGTCGGGCGGCTCGACCTATAACCGCCCGACGACCGAAAGCCGTCCGGCGGGGTTAGATTGTGAAAGATCTTTCGGTTATGTGAAAGGATACGGATTTGGGAAAATTTATCAAATAAAAGAAAAAATCTTACTATTGATAAAATATGTTATCAATAGTAAAATAGGAATATCTAACCACTAAAATATCAAAATGGAAAATAAAAAAAAGAGATCGATCCAAACGGTTTCAAACGGTAACGGAAATGAAATTTTAACGCAAAAAGAATTTCATCAACTGGCTGATGTTCCGGCCGAGGTGGAATGGTTTGCTAATATTGATAATCCAAGAACACGCCGGGCTTATAAAATTGATCTGCGAGAGTTTATGGAGTTCGTCGGGATCCGTCGTCCAGAAGAATTCCGGATCGTTACCCGTTCGCATATGCTCGCCTGGCGGAAGTCTTTGGAGGCTCGAGAACTTTCCGGGGCGACTATTCGGAGAAAGTTGGCCGCTTTGTCTTCCCTTTTTGAATATCTGTGCGACTCGAACGCTATCACCCACAATCCCGTTAAAGGAGTAAAGCGACCAAAAGTGGAAAGTTATGAGGGTAAAACGCCGGCTTTAGGCGATCATCAAGCCCGAGAATTACTGGAAGCCCCAAATTTGGAGACGATCAAAGGCAAACGGGATCGAGCCATTCTCTCCACCCTCCTTTTTCATGGATTGCGCCGTGAGGAGCTGTGCTTATTAAAAGTACGCGATATTACCCAACGCCGAGGGGTGTTTCATCTTAGAATTCATGGAAAAGGCGGAAAAACAAGGTACTTACCCCTTCATCCGGGCACCGCGGAGCTTATAACGGAATATATGGAAAAGCTTGGACACGGCGAGGATCTTAATTCCCCCCTTTTTCGACCAATAAAAAATACCGTTCAAAAAACGACTGAAACGGCATTGACGGCTGATGGGGTATATAAAATTATACGACATTATGCCACAAAGATCGGCATAGCTAATATTGAAGGGATCGGCGTGCATTCTCTTAGGGCCACGGCGGCCACGAATGCTTTGGATCACGAAGCGGATATTTCCAAGGTACAAGAATGGTTAGGACACGCCAATATTGCAACGACTCGATTATATGATCGGCGGAAAACACGTCCGGAGGACTCCCCTACTTTTAAGGTGGAGTATTGAAACTTTTATTAAACTTCGTCTTGCATGATTATATGTTAAATTTTTTATAAAGGTGAGTCAAGAGTTTTTGTTCTCTTCAAGCTCTTTACAATCCTCCCATTTCCAAAAAAGAGTATACACTTGATTATGAACACAGGGATAATCTGTTCCTTTTCCAATTTTCCAAGTCACAGATTGGTGGCAATCAAGCTCAATACACCCCTTTTCGCCTATAATTTTTTTTGATTTTGCTTTATGTATATAATGAAAAACTTTTTTACAACAAAGTTTTTTCGGGAAACTAATAACGAAAGTTACGTTTTCATAGTCACGACAATTGTTAAAAGTGGAAGAAATAAATGGTTGAATTTTTTTAACCTTCCACAATAAAACAACTTCATGATGGTTTTTGTTATCTGATCCTTCGAAAAGTATTGTGTACTCAATGTGCTTAGGGAAGCTGTCGTTTTTTAAAATTGTCCCTCCTTTTATAACATCCAAGTCAATTTCTCCCGAGATTCCTTTATCTACGGAAAATTTATATTCATTCACTTCCTTTTTTAGTTTTTCAAAAATAAAAGTTTCTTTTCGCGTGCACCCTTTTTTTTCATTTATCTTGATATTCACTTCCCTATTTTTAATTGAAATATTTGGGTTCACAAGACTATCTAAAAATGTTTTTCTAGTAAGATAGCCTTTTAAAGTAAAATACGCCCCTATAAAAAGAAACAGGGAATAAACTAAATATAATGTTAATGTTTCTATTTCTACCCAATCAAAACGCAATGATATGTATCCGATAATAGCAGGGAAAAAAGCCACAATAAACCAAATTATTTCTAATGGTGCTCTTAATCTATTGGAAATTTTTTCCAATTCGTCTAGTTTGTTTGATATACTTTGGTGCATTGGCTTCTTTAAATTTTGTTAAGTAAACCGCTATTTATTATCTTCCGGAACATAGCTTCCTTGCTTACCCAGAAAATTCTTGCCAGTTCTTCAACGTCTGTTGTATCACTTTCGATTTCTTTTTTAACCAATGAAAGTGGCATTAAGAGTTCGGCCGCAAACTGGTTGGCTTCCACTTCTTTTGGATCAAAACCCTCGCCGTCGTATACATCAAATTCATGTGAGGTCTTGGTATTGGTGTGCCCCAAAAGTAGATGTCCGAGTTCATGCGCCACCGTAAAGCGTTTACGGTGAGGATGTTTTTTGTTGTTATAACCAACAAAAGAGCTGTCCCCTATCTCAACGATTTGTCCGTCAGTATTCTCACCAAAGTCGTGCGCCATCACTTCTAGGCATTTATTTTTGTTTTTCTTCAAGTGCTCGCAAACATCGTTAATTTTAATGGGCGGTTTTTGCACTCCCATCTCTTCAATGATTTTGCGCGCCAATTTTCTGGCGGTCGTGACCTGTGGTTTTACGATCTCATTTTCCATCCTTCTTTTTCTTAGCAAGTTCAATAAATCTCAAAATCGCGTCCTTGTCTTCATCGCCCAAGTTTTTGTCAGCTCTTAAGGCATATCGAACATCTGACGACTTTTCTTCATACCCTAAAAAAATGTCGATGTTTTGATTTAGAGCAACGGCAATTTTTTCTAAATCAACAATTGAGACTTTCCGCTCGCCTCTCTCAATTAAAGCAATCGCTGTTGGTGACTGGTAACCAATAATTTCTGCAAGCTGTCCAAGAGATAAGCCCTCTTTTAGTCTTGCATTTTTGATTTTTTTGCCTATTTCTTTATAGCGTTTGAGCTTATTTTTCATATTGTTGTCTTTACTTAATCAAAATGATTTGACGTTGTTTCCTTTTTTTGATAAAATTATTTTAACATTTTGAAATCATGTTGTAAAGGTCGACTTGATGAAAAATGTTTTAATACGAAAATAATTCAATACAAAACGATGCATACAATTCTAGTTTCGTACGATCTTAAGGCACCGGGAAGGAATTATGATGATCTTTGGGAACATTTACGTTCTTATTCCGATTACATAAAACCACTAGAATCGGTTTGGATTTTAAAAACATCTCGTTCTACAAAGGAAGTCCGGGATGCCATTAAAAAACACGTCGATTCAAATGACCGTGTACTGGCAATCAACATAAGCGGCGACGCTTGGGCTTCGTATAACTTAGCCTCCAGTGATGCCACTTGGCTAAAAGAGAATCTCTAGCCCTCTTGTTTAGTTTGAGGGAGGCATGTCTCCCATGTCTCCCTTTAATTTTTTTTGTTTGTTTGAAAATCGGAGAAAGTTTTCCTTCTTTCTCGGGCGTTTAAATCAAATTGGGAGTTCCTCTCTTGCTAAACTCTGGTCGAATTTTTTGAGAAGTTAGTTTTTGATCTTTATCACGCAATAATCTACGTTACTATAATATCATAACTGACGCCCAACATCTAACCAATCTTAACATCGATTTTACTGCCATGGCACAAAAATCAAAGACATTTCAATTAGGTAGAGATTCCCGAAATGGACGCTTTATTACCGTGAAGCAAGCCAAAAATCGCCCAAATACAACTACCGTTGAACGCATCCCTAAATCGGGATACGGAGATACCAAGAAGAAATAACGATTTCCTTTTAGTATCATACTGAAGGCAAAAAATCGCATTCAGAGAGGGTGCGATTTTTATTTTAATTTAACCCTAAAAGTCGATCATCAACCAGCCACTCCCGATTTTTCTCAATAACTATCCCACCATACAAACCAGTTCTTTTTTGGTTTTTAATATAGTTATGCAATGCTTCCGCCTTAGCTTTAGTCCATGTCTTGGCGTCTCGATCGTCTTTGTCTTTCACTTCCAAAATTCCCAAGCGGCCATCGAGGTGTTGCACCAAATAATCCGGATAAAAAGTATAAATATTGCCTTCGTATTCGTATTTAATGCCGAAATACGTTTGTTTGTTTTCTCCATTTTTCCACCACCATGCGATCTTATCTGCGTTCTCGTTTAGAAAAGCCTCGAAATGTTGTTCCGGGACTGATCGCCCGACGGATAAATAACAAGGTTTATGCACGTATTTTTTAGCGTCATCCACCCGTTGATCCGCATACTCGTTGAAAAACATTTCCGCCGGTACTTCAAAAGTGTAAAATTGCTCACTCTCTTTTACTCTCTTCCTCACTTCCCTTTCCTTCACGTTTTGATATTCGGCAATTGCCTTAGAAAGGATAATTTCAAATATTTTGCGATTGCCATTGTGCACGAATATTTTTTGAATAAGTAGAATTTCTTCCGGCCAATCCTGCGATCCAAAATATTTTTGAAACCAATGATAAATCGCGGTTTTAACTGCCGGAACACTACGCCGTATATTAGTAAACGGCCCCAAATGAGTCCGGATAACGTGCTCAAAAAGAGCTTGGAGATCGTTTCCCGCAATAGTAAGTCGTGCCAAAGCTTCCGGTTCGATTTCTCCTTCCAGATCATCAAATGTATCAGCTTTGATTTTGGTATCCGCGATGATTTCTTGTTCGTAATGAGATCGATCCATGTTGATGTTATGTTTTTGAAGCGCCTCAACATTTTGCGCGAAAAAAACAGCCTCGCCAGTGATTCCGAAATGCTCGCAAGCCACTTTCTCAAAAACTGGCGTAAAGCTTGAGGTAATATCGCCATAATCCGCCCGAGCTTTATAATAGGATTGTAATTTAATCTCCTTATATTCATCTATTCGCTCACTCTTTAAATGTTTGATGATATTCGGATTATATTCTTCCCGCTTAACTAAAACGCTTTGCACGTTGGTATAAAGAAAACCGCGATTAAGTTCTTCGTTGGTATAATGCTTCTGCTCCGGCATACGCAAAATTCGACCAACGGTCTGGATTTCAAACGTCTCGCTATGGGTTTCCCGGAACTTAATCAAAATGTGTGCCCGCGTACAATCCCATCCTGTGTCAATGGCTTGCTTGAATATAAGAAACTCAATTTCATTGTCCGGCTCACGAATCCAGTCAATTGTTTCCGATTTTTGTTCAGCTAACCAAATGGCTAATTTTCCATTTTTTTCCGTTACCTCCTTCTTAGCTAGAAATGCTTTTACAGCTTCAATTTTAGTCTCCCCTGCTTCGGCGGGCGGGATCTGAATAAGTACTAATGGATTGATGCTCACCTTTTCTTTTTCGTAAAGTTTTTTTAATTCCTCTCTTTTTTGAAAAGCCGCTTCTAAAACCACCGTTTGTGAATCATTTTCGTCCGCCACGATCTCCCCTATTCCCTCGTTGATCACTACGTCTTTTTTGATCATTCCCTCCTCAATCACTACGCTCGGATCGATATAGACATATTTGGCGTTGCCTTGGGCAATATCCTTAGCATCCGGCTGGATTTTGGGAGTAGCGCTCATTTCCACTACTACGTCAGCATTAATTTCCCGGCGTAATTCATTGGTTCGCTCAGCAGTTGCACCAATATGGCTCTCATCGATTATAAGAATGATCTTTCTTTCTTCCCGGGTCTTATCAAGCACATCGCGGAAATTTAACTTTTCTCCTTCTTTCATAAGGAGGTTTTTCCACTCGCCCGTTGAGCGATCCTTGGTTCGTAGTTTTTCCCAATTAGCCACCACTACTTCATTTTGAACAATATGTTCTCGCCCGCCGGCAAATTCTTCTTCTACTAAAACCCCCCGCGGAGCACCACCGAAAATCCGGTCAAGATCGTGTTTGCTCTGTAAGTGTAGGCTACCTTTTCCAATTGTTACCCAAACAAAACATAAGTCGTCATCAGGTGATTCTTTAATAATCTCCTCAATAAACTTAGCGGTCATCACTGTTTTTCCGCTTCCGGTGGGTGACTGGAAAACGCATACTTTTTGCTGGCCGTCCTTAGCTAAAAGCTCTTTTACGCCACCGGCAAGCTCCAAAACGGCTTTTTCTTGAAATGGCTTTAGGTTAATATTCATAGATTTGATTATATACTTCTAATATTTTTTGCGGGATCGGTTCAAGTGAAACGTCCTGCCAATCAACAAAATCCGCTTTATCCAACCCCAGCGGATCAAGAGTAAAACAATACAAAATTTTCTCGCCGTCCATATCGTTGAGTTTCTTTTTTAGTATATCCAACCCCTTTCGATCAAGCGCGTAGTATATCCCCATTATCCGATCGGTTTGCTTGAATATCCGGAAATTCTTTTTATTTTCCACCTCTTCAAAAATACCTTCCCTTAAACAAAGCATTTCCGTACACTTTTGCGTAATACGGATTTTTAGTTCGTCTTTGCTGATCGAATTTTTAACAAAAGCAGTTTTAAAATACTTTAAATTCCCTTTTATGCCCTTTTTTTTCCGATAACCATACATGGCATTTTTTAATCTAGGGAAGCAATATTTATCTGCTATATTCCCATTACCATTTTCTTTATTATAAGTGCATAAAATAAACTGCCTGTTCCCTCCGTGGGTTTTGTTTAAGTCTAGTGTCGCCTCTCCTGTTGTTCCAGATCCTGCAAAAAAATCGCACACGATAGCGTCATCATTATATGAAGAATAAATAATCCTTTTTATTAAATCCAAAGGTTTTTTGCCATTTTTAAAATCAACGCCTCCTTCTGCCTCCAATCCTGTTGTTTTTAAATCCGTCCAAATATCACCAGGATGCGACTCTAAATTATCATCAGCAAAAATTAACTGGACTCGTGGTTTCTTTGATTTTTCGCTATAATCCGCTTTTACAATATATAAAAGATTGTCCCTTTTTGATAATACACTGAATATTTTTTGTTTTATTTTGTTTTTCTTTTCATCAGCTATTTTTTTAACAGATGTTGAAGCTGCTGTACGTCCTATTCTCCAAGCATTTTTAATTTTCCAAGTCAAAATCTCTGACGGTTTTTTGATTCCTAATTCTTTTATTTTTTTATTTACCGAAACCACTTTAATTTTAGAAAAGATCTTAAGATCTAAATACTCCAAATCTTTTTCGTTTAAGTTTTTTTTAGCTGAAAATTGATTCAGGAGCTCCCTTTCTTTCTTCGAAAAATTATCAATAAACAAATTGTACTCGTTGTCCCATTCTTCTTTTTTAATAGGTTCAAATCTAAGATTTCTTATTCCATGTTTTTTGGCAAAAATTAAATATTCTTTATACTTAGGAATATTGCCAGCTTTGCGAGTTGCACCCATTTTCAAACCACTTGCCTCGCTCATTTTCACCGCTACAACCTTTGTATTTTCGTTAAATAAGCAGTCTAAAACTAATTTTAATTGTGCGATTTCGTGATCATCTATGGAAACAACCAGAACTCCATCCTCTGTTAATAGATTTTTAGCCAATCTTAAACGTTTATTCATAAAAGAAAGCCATTTGCTGTGCTTGTATGAATCTTCTTTGTTTATGTATTGGTCGTTATAAACAAAATCTTTATTCCCCGTGTTATAAGGCGGGTCAATGTAGATCACGTCGATTTTTCCTTGGTGAGTGAAATTCAAAACCGAAAGCGCATGATAATTATCACCCTCGATTAAAATATGAGTGGGTTTTTCCGGGTCGGTTTTAATTTCTTTGCCTTTAACTTCTTTTAACACTGGTAAAGCATTTTGAGCTTCTTTTTCGAAGACTTCTTTTGTTCGCTCCTCATCCCAAACCAACCCGTATTTTTTGCGGGACTCTAGTTTCTTGATCACCTCGATCAATTCTTTTTTATTTAAATTAGAATAATCTTTAGCCATATTCTTACTTTTATTTATCGATTATTTTCTCATCCTCCTCCCCTGCCTCTAGCGCTGGAATAGTCTGCATTGATCCTCCGATAAGCCCTTGGAGATCTCCATACATGCCGGAGGTGTTCAAGATCACTGACTGGAGTTGTTTTTCTCTTTTGGCCCAACCTCGTTCAGCCACTCTCCTCTCTTTATCTAATTCTGTTTTCATATCGGAAAAAGCTTCAATGATCGCTTCCACTCTTTGGCGAAACTCCGTACCAGTAAGATAATGAAAAATCACATCAGCCTTCTCATTCTTTCCGGCCGCCATGGATTTAGTAAAAGCAAGTTCGGTAAGTTTCTGCCGGATCGCCAATGCTAGCCCGTAAAAACAAGGATAACTTGTCACCCAAACACCATCGACAAACCCGAAATTCTGTACATCTTTAGGGAGTACTTGGGTAATGATCACTGCTACGTCCGCTTTGGCCGCCCGCTGATCTTCTTTTAATTTTGAGATCCAGCCGTCGCTCCAATTTTTGGTGCGTTTAGATTCCCAAATAATCGAGCCACATTGATTGCCTTTTTTAGATCTAACTTCTTGAATAACATCCGCTCCTTGCATTCCTTTGGGAACCGGTTGAATATCATCTAAAGGGAAAAATATCGCCAATTCCTTTTCCAACTCCAATTCCTGCACTTCACCTTGAGTTTGTTGTGATCCTTGTTCGGCTTTGCGTTTTAAGGTTTCGATCTGTTTCATCATGTCGCTGATCCGTTTGTCTTTTTCCGCATCTTTCATTTTG
>OBLN01000465.1_pt1 | contig 14661 bp, 12 predicted proteins | sample 1519301 | NCBI WGS metagenome assembly OBLN01 (sample SAMEA2452533, study PRJEB22499) | sediment metagenome | reverse complement strand
CCTGCTGCGGCTGCCATGGCTGACTTGCGTCCCTGTGTCATTCCCCGTGTGATTACGTAAAGAATATCCGGACCCGGAGTGACCGCAAGAATGGCAGAAGTTACTGCAAAAAGAAGAACCTGTTGAATATCCGGCATGCTGCACCTTTGTGATTTTTTTGCGATAGTGGAATAAAATGGGATGTGTGTCAAGAAAAAAGCCCCCGTGGAGATTACTCCGCAGGGGCTTGGTGAGTTATTTCAGTTTAATACAGACTAGAAAAGGTTCTGGTAAAAAGGGCTGACTTCGATTTTTGCATCAGCTTTTGCTGTATCAAGGTATGATTTAAGGGCTTCGTCAGACTTTGTGACTAAAAGCTCATTTTTAATCATATCTGCATAGTCCTTAAGCTCATCCATTGAAGGCTCAATGATTTCATTCACGTAGACAGCATATACTGTACTTCCGTTAATGAAGGGTCTTGCTATAAACTTTTCAGCGCCTGCTGCGAAGATCATGTCATTAAGCTCAAGGTTCATGCCGATTCCGGGAATCTGCTGAACTCTTATGAACTGGGGTGTTGTGGTGTATGTTATTCCGGTTTTTTCCGAAGCGGCTTTAATATTAGCTTCTGCCATGGCTTCGGTTGCTTTTTCAGAGGCAATCTTAACTGCTTCTGCATTTACATAGTCTGTTGTCACAGCCTGACGGGCTTCGTCAAATTCAGGTATTCTTGACTCCTGAACATCTGCGACTTCAAATATGTAGCTTACGCCGTTTATCGTTTCAACCTGACTTACTTCGGACTTGGAAAGCCTGAAGAGCTTGGTCATTACATCAGGGTTGGCAGATATGGGCTCAACAATGTCTTCTGCGGAGAAAAAGCCTGTTTCTCTTACCGGAAGCTGTTTTTCTGCTGTGCTGTTGTATGCTGTGATGTTTGCTGCTTTTACTATTTCAGTGTATTTGCCGAAAACATATTCCCTGAACTCTGCCTCACCTGCCTGAGCAGTGAGCAGTTTTCTTATGTCTTCCTTAACGTCTTCAAGAGATGCTTTGTTGGCTTCTTTTTTCTCTTCGGATTTGATTATATGGAAACCGTACATTGTTTTAACAACGCCGCTTATCTCGCCTGTGTTAAGAGCAAAGGCTGCTTCCTCAAATTCGGGAACCATCTGTCCTCTTGTGAATGTACCGAGGTCGCCGCCGTTAACAGCTGAAGAATCTGCGGAATATTTTTTGGCAGCTTCAGCGAAGTCAAGACCGCCTTTTATTTCATTCAGAACACTCTCAGCTTTGGCAAGGGCAGATTTAACCGCCTCATCGTTGTGCCAGTCTTCAACACGGATAAGAATGTGTCTTGCGTGTACCTGTTCGGGTGTATTGAACTGATCCTGATTACGCACATAGTAAGATTCCACATCCTGATCGGAGATAACCGCTGTGGGGACAAATGTTGCGGGATCAAAGTAAGTGTATGTGACCTTTATACGTTTCGGAATGCGGTAGTTTTCAGAGTTTGCGGTAAAGTATTCCTTAAGAACGGCTTCTTCCGCTTTAACTTCATGGGCGAAGTTTTCGGCATGGAATGCCATGTAGGAAACTGATGCTTTTTTATTTCTGTATGTGTATTCTTTTGCAACTTCTTCATCGCTGACTGAAACTGATGCGGAGATGAGTTCGCGCATTTTTTCGGCTATTCTGTCAGTTCTCACTGATTCCTCAAACTGCTGGGGAGTCATGCGGCTTCTGGCGAGTATAGTCTGGTAAGCCTCTTTATTGAACTGTCCGTCCACCTGAAAGGAGGGGATTGACATGATCATTGCGAGAACCTCGTCATCAGAAACGGTTATACCGTTTTCTTCAGCTTTCTGGATGAGAAGATATTTGTTTGTGATGTCTTCGATGACCTTTTTCTCAAGTTCGCCGTCCTGCGCGAGAGAGTCGAAGTTGTCTCCGAATATGCTTCTCATGTAGTTACGGGTGTTTTCAAGGGTTGTGGTGTATTCATCGTAGGAGACAGTCTGACCGTTGATTTTCATGAGATAATTGGCGTTCGCAACTTTGTCACCCACACCCCATACAAGGAAGATTGTGACTACGAATGCAATGATGACAAACCAAAGAGCAAACTTGAGGACGGCTTTTTGTTTTCTGAAGCTGGTAAGCATTTGGTGACTCCGAAGTTTTTTAATTAAACTTAAAAAGGCTCGACAGGGAAACTCCGGCACATAATCGCAAATGTTACCGTTGCTCCCTTCCGGGCCTGGCGGGGTTCACACAGCAACCATTGCAGAGGCCCCATCGAGCCACTCTCTTGATCTTTAAAAAAACGGAGAAGGAGGGATTCGAACCCTCGGTACGCTTTCACGCACATACGAGTTCCAGTCGTACGCCTTCAACCTGACTCGGCCACCTCTCCATTAAGAGAGAACAGATATATCAGGCATATCCGCATATGTCAACAATAATCAATTAGTGTCCGAACCGTTTGAAAACTATCCTCCTGCGAATGAAAATAGCAGTATGTATTAAGGTTTTATCAGGTCTTTGCCTTCTCTGATCCACGCAGGAAAAAGAGGCTCACATTCTGAGCTTGCGTGACAGGGTTGACTGTGAAAGCCCGATAAGTGATGCAGCCTTTCTTTGGTTATTTCCTGAACGCCTCATTGCTTCATAAATAAGCTGATTGACAATCTCATTGACAGTGGGGAGGATGTTTTCTTCCGTGAAGGTGTTTGCAGGCATATTCAAACCGTTGTCCAAATGATGAAAGTCTTCTACTGTCAGTGTGCTGCCGCCCTTAAGCACTGCATTGTAAACAGCGGATCTAAGCTCACGCACATTCCCCGGGAAGTCGCATTTCATAAGGAAATATATTAATGTGTCGTCATAGTGCGGGATAGGCATTGCAGTTTCAGAGGATATTTCTTTTAAAAAATGCTCAAAAAGGAGCGGAATATCGTTTCTGCGCTCCCTGAGAGGCGGTATTGTCACACTGTGAGTGCTGATTCTGTAGAAAAGATCCTTGCGAAACAGCCCTGCTTCCTGTTTTTTTCTGAGATCATCATTTGTAGCCAGTATGAAGCGGGCTTCCGAATGCCTGACATTATCTGAACCAAGCTGCTGGTAAACTCTTTCCTGAAGCAGATAAAGCAGCTTAACCTGAAGAGACATGGGGAGATCTCCTATTTCATCCAGAAAAATCACCCCGTTTTCCGCCTGCTGTATCAGACCTGTTCTGGTGTGTTCTGCTCCTGTGAAGGCACCTTTGATATGCCCGAAGAGGGTATCTGAGAATATCTGCTCATCAAGCCCTGCGATATTCACTGAAACAAAGGGTCTGCCCTGCCTTGCCACGCTTGCGAACGCCTTTGCCAGAACACCCTTGCCGACACCGCTTTCCCCGCATATAAGGACGGGCTCTTTGCTTGTTACTATTGCTGAGAGATATTTAAAAATGGTGAACATTTTCGGGCTGCATGTGACAAATCTGTCAAATTCGCCTGCGTGGTCGGAAAAGATGCTTTTTTTCAGAGCCTTATTCTCGGCAATGAGATCACACATGGCACCGACTCTTTTCACGCTGGCGATATGCTCTTCCACCGTGGCTGTTTTTACAAGGTAATCGGCAGCACCTTCCCGCATACAGGTCACTGCGGTGAAGATATCGTTCATCCCTGTCATTATAACAACGGTCACTTCGGGAAACTCACTGCGTATCAGTTTAAGAACATCCTCTCCGTGTTCATTTTCAAGAATAAGATCAAGGAATACTATATTTATGTTCCGATCAGACAGGATTTCCATTGCGGACGAACCGTTCCGGGCAGTGAAGATATTGTCTTCTGATGTTATTTTATAATTGGAAAGCACTTTCTTAAAAGATTCCATCCACTTTATTTCATCATCAATTAAAAGCACAGACAGCATTTAAACCTCGTTTTTACTCACTGAAGGCAGGTACAGCGATACTACTGTTCCCTTACCCTGAATGCTTGAAAGCTCATGATAGCCTTTATGTTCTTTGACAATTCTGGATATAATGGCAAGTCCGAGCCCTGTTCCGCCCTGATTGCGCCGTGTTGTGAAGAACGGGTTCCATATATCATTAATGATCTCATTATTTATACCCCGCCCCTCGTCTGTGACGCTTAGTTTTACATATTTGTTATCTTCAGTGTTTTCAAGTGAGCAGACAATTTTCTGTTTTTTTTCAGTCAGAGCGTAGCAGGCATTCTGGATAAGGTTGATTACCACCTGCTCCATCTGAAAAGGATTGGCATATACTTTATTAAGATTGTCTTTTGCATCGAACACAAAGCAGTTGGTGTATTTTTTGGTAAAGAAGCCAATAAACTTCAGGGCGTCATTAACCGTTCTCTTTATATCAATTACTTCAAAGGTATTCGGCTTACTGACACTATATGCTTTCAGCTCACGGATTACTGTTGTTATGCGCCTGAGACTTTCGCTTATGTTATCTTCAGCCTCTTCAAGTGTTTTTCTGGCAGATGTCCACCCGTCAACATATTTGTCAAGATCACTGAAACCGTCAGGGTGGTCACTAACATAGCTGCCGATTCCGTTATGAATACGTTTGATTAAATCCATATTCAGACCTATCAGCGCAGTCGGGTTGTTTATTTCATGAGCCATTGTTGCCGCCATTTCCCCAATTGCAGCCAGACGGACAGCCATAAGAGCTTCATCCCTGAGTTTAACGTTTTCTGTTATTTCAGACATGATAACAAGCAGCCTGTCCTGCTGGTTGTCCAGATTAACAGCCACTATCCGCCATGAGCGTGCATCATTGGAAAGCCTGGTAAGGTCGAAGCATTTATTTTCATGTATTGCAGATTCTATTTCCTTCTGAATATTTTCCATTGGGTATGTTCTTTTCTGAGTATTATTAACGTTAGTCCATGAAACCTTCCCCTCTTTGCTGATCAGGTATATACATTCAGGCATGGCATCAAGAACCATCTGAAAAAGCGAGGACAGGCTTCTCAGGCTTGCTGTTTTTCTCTGAACCTGTTTTTTGAGCATCTTATTCCAGATCAGTATTATAAATGCAGCGACAATAACGGCAGCAAGAGCTATGAGAGTGTAGTAATACCATGATGGTGTGGAAATATCTCTTATGTGCCATTTCTTTATTATTTCAAAATATACTCCGTTGCGCTTGATTTCCTCCATAGCCTTGAGCATTTTTTCATAAAGTTCATTGTTGTTTTTATTAACACAGAAGCCGTATATAGCGGGTATATTCGGTATGAAACTGCTGCGTATATTTTTTACGCCGATCTGGTAAGCGGAGTTTAGCGCCAGCTCCATTGTTGAGAGAAGTGCATCACCTTCGCCGTCTGATAAAGCCTGCATAGCTTCAAGGGAGGTGTCATAGGTGACAGTACGGATATTATATTCATCTCCGTGTTCAACAAGATATGAGTGGCTGTATGTGTTTTTCACAACCAGAACTGTTTTACCCCTCAGTTCGTCCATATTTGTCAGATAAGGCATATCTGTTCTGGTGAAAATAGACCTGTAAAGCACTATTGATGTGGGTATGTGCGCTGCAAATTTGTTTGCGGCACGCACGGGAGAGATGGACATCATATCTATTTCCCCGCTTTCAAGCTTGTGCAGGTTATCCTTATAATTGCCGGGAACAATTTCATATGTGCATCCGGCGGCGTCTGTCAGAGCTTTCAGCAGATCAACATTCATTCCCTTAGGCTGTTTATGGTCGTTAAGCCATTCGTAAGGTTTATATATTGACCACATGCCGTATATGATATGACAATCATCCGACGGGTATGAGTTAAAAACAGAGACTGACAAAAAAAATGAAATTAATAAAACGAGTTTTCTCATAGTACAATTATAGCATAAGTAGTTTATAATGGAAAGGATCCCTCCCGTTAGGGAGGGATAAACTCTATGGAACTTTTATTGCAAAATTATGGCACTGGTCACAGAGCAAAACTGATTTTTCGTGCGATTTATGGCAATTGTTGCAGGGGAGCGGGCCATAGTGGCTTGCATGTGGGTTTATTTCCTCCTCCGGGTTTGCAGTCAGGGCTGCAAGGTCTTCGTAACTGCCGTGACAGTCGAGGCATTTTTCTGTTTCAGGAGCGCTTGAGGGAGCATCTGTCGAGTGACAGTCCGCACATGAGCTGCCATGTTCGGAGAGATGCCGGTCCGCCAGTCTGTTGCTGCCTTCTGAGGGTGATTTCTGCACCGATGCAAAAACTGAAAACGCCAGTATTAGTATAAATACCAATAAGGTTGAGATTTTCATTATCCACCTTTAATAAATTATAATTTGAGTTCCCCCCTGTATCACAGGGAGGAACCTGACACTTGCTGGTTTTGGTATTATTACAGAGCTTTTTCTCCAGCGGCATTTCTGCCTGCTTCACGTCCCATTACCACACATTCTGTAATATTACCGCCGCCCTGATAGACGAACTTAAGGGCAGATGATATTTCCCCTGCGGTATAGAGGCGTGGTATAACTTTACCTGTCCACTCAAGAACCTGACGTTTTGCATTGCATTTTATTCCGCCTTTGGTGTTGGGACCGCCGGCATAAAGCGGCATTGCGTAGTAGGGTGCTTTTTCAACGGGCTTCAGAGTCGCTTTACGGCGTCCGAACTCTTTATCTTCTCCGGCAGCGCATGCTTCATTAAACTTACTCACTGCCATTTTAAGGTTTTCAGGTACCATCTGTTCTTTATTTTCCGGATGATTTTTAATCATTTCGGCAAGCTCTTCAAGAGTGTCTGCCTTCATGATCCATCCGCGTTTGATTGCATCCTGATTATCTTTTGTCCATGGCAGGAAGTCATAAGCTGATGTTGATATAGCCATATTGGTCAGAGGACCGGCGTCTATTATCTGCTGGTCCATGATCAGCCATGACGGGCTGTTGGGGTAACGGAGAGTGTCTATATCAAAGTGAACTGCTTCTTTATATGAAAAATAACGGCTGGGGTCGTCTGTTATTTTAGTTTCAGCAAGGTACCTGTTGCCGAAAGCATTAACCATTATAGAGTGAGGGCGCCCCACAGCCGGGGTGATGATTCCTATTTTCATACCGTTGTGGCGTACAGGAGGAGCAGCGATCAGGCGGGAAGCAGCTTTACCGACTTTGGCAAGACCTGCACCAACTTTCATTGCCATGGATATGCCGTCGCCTGTGTTTGCTGTTGTGCCGTAAAATGCCCAGCCTTCAGTTCCCTGACCCTCAAGGAAAGCTCTGCGCATTTCAAAGTTATATTCATAACCGCCGCAGGTGAGAATTACAGCTTTTTTTGCTTTAACAGCTATAGTTTTGCCTTTGTATTCTGCCAGAACGCCTATTATTTCACCTTTTTCATTAGGAACAAGGTCAACTGCCGGTGCTTCATAAAGAACTTTGATTTTGTCTTTGCGGTCAACAACACCTTTTTTAAGCAGGGCGAAGAAAGCTTCTCCGTTTTCTTTCTGAAGATAGGGGAGGTCTTTTGTGGCTGTCATTGAGCGTGTGTATCCGGTGAATGAGCTTGAGTGCGTTGAGTAGCCTGATTCTTTCGCACCGGGAAAATTAGGGAAAGAGGCTCCCTTGCCCAGAAATGATCCCATTGTCGGGCTGAATGCCGGATCGATTGACTGAAGCCATGGGATGATGCCCGGAATATAGTCAGCCCAGAGATCAGCCAGACCTTCTGCAACTACCGGGTCTTCTTCGCTTTCCAGTTTCCACGGCAGGTTCTGACCGGAAAACAGAGCAAGCGCATACTGTTTGAGTGCCTCACGGTTATATTCTTTTTTAGTTGAGTGGAATATGCCGCCCGACATGCGGGTATTTGAGTAGTGTGTTTTCTCGACCTGTTTTTCGAGAATAATTGATGAAGTTCCTGCATTTGCCGCTTCAATTGCAGCGCATGCGCCTGCGCCTCCGAATCCCACCACTACTATTTCAGTTTCGTAATCCCATTTTCTGGGAACCTGAACGGGAGCAGCGTTTACTGCACCCGGCAGCATTGCTCCGATAGTTGCCGCACCTGCAACTACTGTGGCTTTTTTAATGAAGTTTCTTCTTGAGATAGACATACATGTCCTCCTGTAAATAAACTAAAGACTAAAAAGCAAACAGTATGCCTAAGTGTAAAATGTTTATTATCAGATATTTATGTGATAAACTGATGCGGTGTTATTCATAATGCAATTCATAATGAATATGATTGATGCAAAATGAATTATATTGAGAGCTGGTTTTATTAACATATTAAAACAGAAAGTTCGGCTATTTGGTTTAAAAAGAGATAGGGTTCAAATGGGGCGGAAAGAGGGAAACGGACAGCCATTTCTGACTGCCCGTGCTGTTTTATTTCATTTCGTATTTCAGTCCGGTCATGCTTACCAGTTCATCGACTGTGCCGTTCATCATGCTGCTGAGCATTATCTGCTGAAGGCTTACAGGCTCTGCGGGGTTCATGGTCACAGTGATTTCTTTTTTGCCTTCGAGTATAAAGTTTTTCATATCCTCTGAGAACTGTTTTTCAAAAGGAGATTCAATTGCCGCTATTTTTTCATCGGCTCCTTCCATGAGTTTCTGTCTGCGTTCCTCAATGGTGGAGTTATCTCCTTCTTCAGGCTGAAGGAAAAGTTTTTCCATAAAACCTTTGTCTGTGAGTTCGACCTTAAGGCTGTTTATCTTAAGCTTAGATATATCTTCCTGAACTTTTTTGCTGAACTCTTCATTATTCTGAAGAGAATCAGGGTTTGCCGTGCTGTATTTTGAGTAGCTTTTTATATCCACGCCGCTGAAAGTAAGGTTCATCTTCATGTCGCCCAGACCTTCTGCCAGAAAGTTAAGCTTGCTGTATTCATAAACCATATTTTTGAAATCTGCATTTGTGGAAATCTGGATATCCACTGTGACTTCATCTTTGCCAAGCTTGCTTTTTATCTCTTCATCACTTATGGGCAGGTGGAGAGCAGTAACATTTATATCAACGGATTTGGGCACTCCGTCCTCTTTTTCAAACTTAAGAATGTCGATTTCATCAATATTTATAGTTTCCTCACCGTTAGCCACAGAAAGGTTTGATATTCTGCCTTTGTTGCTGAGTACATTGAAGCTGAACTCATCTGCATTAAATTTGAGTTCGGTGTCATTAAAGGAAACCTGCTTAAGCTTACCGCTCATAGAGACGGGGTTTACGCTGAGAGATTCATATTTTATCTCTTCACTGAAGCCTGCTGATGCAGTGAAATCATTGATTTCAGAGACTATTCTCTGTTTGATATAAGCAGATGCCCCGACATAAAGGACAGCAAGAAGAATGATTATTGCAACCGGTATAAATTTTTTGTTCATAATATTATCAGCTCCGTAATTGATTAGCCTTTTCACAGCTTTTGTATAGTCTATTGATCCCTGTGCCAATATCAAGTAGAATAAATGTTTAGGCAGTCTTTTTTTTGTAAAGACAGTAGAACGCCTTGCGATATTCAGACCGAAGGGATAAATTTTTTTTACGGCAATGAACTTTTAAAGCCGATGCTTATCAAAGTAAGCAGGAGGACATAAATGGGAGATGCTCTCGTAGTAGAAAAGGTAATAGGCGGGGACGCAGCGTCGTACGAGCTGCTCATCCGTAAATACCAGTCCAAGCTTTTCAGCACTGTTCTTCATATGGTGAAAAACAGAGAACTGGCAGAAGATATTGTACAGGAAAGCTTTTTAAGAGCTTTCAGAAAGCTGGACACCCTGAATAACCGCTCCCAGTTTTATCCATGGATAAAACGTATCGCCCTTAACATGGCGCTGAACCACTTTGAAAAAGAAAAGCGTGTTCTTGATGTGGAGTCGGATGATGATGAATCCAGCTTCTTTGAAAACATATCCTCCGGCGAAAGTCCTGAGGAGCTTACACTGAAAGAGGAGATGAAACGTTATGTCCGCATGTTCGTTGACTCTCTGCCGGACAGACTCAGGGTGGTGATTATCCTCCGTGAAGTGGAGGACATGAGCTATGAAGAAATAGCGGAAATGCTCAATATTCCGCTGGGAACAGTCAGAAGCAGGCTGTTCAACGCACGTAATATTATAAAAGAAAGACTCATAAAACAGGGGCTTGCAGATGGACTGTACAAAACATCGTAAATTGTTGTCAGCTTATGTAGACGGTGAATGTTCGCAGTTTGAGTCCGCCGCTGTGGAAGCGCACCTTAAGAAATGCGCTCCATGCAGAAACGAACTTTCGGAGTTTTACACTCTGGGTTCAATGATTACGGAAAGCTTTACAGTAACAGAAGAAGTGGACTTCACTTCCTCAATTATGGCTTCCGTGATGTCGGACTCCGGCGAGGCTGTTGTACCTATCGCCAAAGGCAGGAAAAAAGTCATAGGATTCAGTTCTGTGGCGGTTGCACTTCTTGCGGGGCTTATGGCTTTTGCAGTGATGAATCCGCTTGAAGCAGAAACTGTGGCATCGGGCAACGAAAAACTGGAACGTTACGTATTTGAGCATGTCGCCAGCACATATGACGGCTCAAACGAAGAATTCGGAGTAGTCAACTTCGGACAATGACAAAAATTATTTTTTTGATCCTTCTTATACCTTTTGTCTCTTATGGCGGCGATATGAAGGTTTTCTTCAAGATCGCCGTGGACGAAAGGGCTTATTCGACCTTTCTTCTTGAAAATCTGGGTGCGGGGCATTCCGCTCTTCACGATCTCGCGTCCAGACTCAAGGAAAAACATCTGGAACTGGATAAGGTGCAGAAGGACTATTACAACATTAAAATCGATTACGGCATGAAGTATAACGGGCATGATGTCGCTCAGTATGACATTACCCCTTTGCTGCCGGACAGGTTCAGGCACGTTCTCCTTGTTGATGAGAAGTGGGACCAGATTCTCCGCAGGGAGGTTTACGACCCTGACGGTAAATTGATCTACGCTTACAGCTTTGAAGACAGGGATGGTGAGCTTAAACCTGTAATCGAAAGACCGCAGCCCGCTTTATCCGCCGGAAGAGATGAATTCCCCGGTTTCCGGGCGGTGTTCAAAAAAGAACTGGATGACGGAACAATTCAGACACTCTACTCAGACGGATTAAACAAGTTTTCCGTTTTTATAAGTAAAACGGAAGCACAGATAAAAGATTCCGCCCGTATTTTATACGGAAATTATGTTTACAGAAAAAAAGTTGGTGACATCCTTTATACAGTGGTGGGAACAATACCTTTTCCTCAAATGGAAAAAGTTGTCGCCAGACTTGCCTTCAAGGAGGAACAATAATATGGTAAAAAAAATTACCGCCCTTTTGACAATGCTGATTGTTTTTTCAACTGCCGCAGCGGTTTATGCCGCGCCCGAAAGCTTTTCTGAAGTTGTTAAGAAAACTCGTGACGGTGTTGTGAATATATCGACCACAAAAACTGTGACCAGAAAAATGCCTGACATGTTTCATGATGACTTTTTCAGGAAATTCTTTGGAGACCAGTTTAATATGCCGGACAGCGGCGGAAAGCCGAGAGAATATAAAACAAGCGCTCTGGGTTCAGGTTTCGTTATTGATGCTGCGGGGCTTATAGTCACAAACAACCACGTTATTGACGGCGCTGACGAGATAGTCATAAAGCTTAATGATAAACATGAATTCAAGGCTGAAGTTGTGGGAAAAGACCCGATGACAGACCTTGCCCTTATTAAAATTGACCCTAAAGGCGTTAAGCTGACCGCTCTTAAGCTTGCAGATTCAGATTCTGCGGAGATAGGTGACTGGGTTGTTGCGATAGGGAATCCCCTCGGGCTGGAATGGACAGTTACAGCAGGCATAATCAGCGGCAAGGCGAGAGCCCTCGGCAGCGGTCCGTATGATAACTTCATGCAGACTGACGCCTCCATTAACCCCGGAAACTCCGGCGGTCCTCTTCTTAATCTTAACGGTGAGGTAGTGGCTATCAACACCGCAATAATCCCCTCCGGTCAGGGGCTGGGATTTGCTGTTCCTGTGAATATGCTTAAAGACATTCTGCCTAAACTGAAAAAAGGCAAGGTTGACAGAGGCTGGCTTGGAGTTACTGTTCAGTCACTTGATGAAAAGATAGCTCAGGGGCTCGGACTTGAAAATGACGAAGGTGCGCTCATTGCTGATGTGGTTAAAGGCGACCCGGCCGACAAAGCAGGGGTGAAAGCCGGAGACGTGGTTGTGGCTATCAACGGCAAACCAATTAAAGATAACAGAGAACTGATAAATATAATCGGGGGCTATGAACCTAACACCACCGTTAAGCTCACTGTTATCAGAGACGGTAAAAAACGTGAGATTCCCGTTAAGCTCGGTGTGAGAAAAGACGGTGCAAGCGGAAGTGTATCACCTGCTGAACCTGATGTTTCCAGACCCATAGCCGTTAAAGAGGTCGATGAAGCCACTGCCAAAAAATTCGGTGTGGAAGGCGGTGTGGTTGTTACATCCATAGATGAAACAACAAACGCTTTTAATGCCGGTCTTCGTAATGGCGATATCGTTCTCTGGATTAACAGGCAGTCTGTGAAATCAGCGGAAGACTTCTATGCCAAATATGACAAAGTGAAAGAGGGCGACGTTGTTTTCCTCAAAGTTGTCAGCAGAGGCAGCGGAAGATTCATCGCTTTCGATAAATAAACAGAGTAAATCCCTTAGATATATAAGGCGGAGCTTCGGCTTCGCCTTTTTACGTTATCCGGTTATGCAATTATGTATTTGAAAATCATGGCATACACGGATATAATAAAGGGTTAATATATTTCGGAGGACATTATGCCATCTTTTGACGTGGTCAGCGAAGTTGACGGTCAGGAACTGGACAACGCTGTAAACATCCTTAAGAAGGAGATCGACAACAGGTACGATTTCAAAGGTTCTAATACAACAATTGAGCTTAATAAAAAGGATAAAAAGATTCACATGGTCACAAGCGATGACATGAAGATAAAGGCTCTCCGTGAGATGCTTATCGGCGCCGTGATTAAACGCTCCATAGACCCGGACTGTCTGGATTTTAAGGAACCTGAGCCAACCGGCAACAGGCAGTTTAAAAGGGATGTTGTTGTTAAGGAAGGGCTTGATAAAGAAGTAAGCAAAAAGATCGTTAAAATGATCAAAGACTCTAAGCTTAAGGTTCAGGCTTCCATCATGGACGACAAGGTCAGAGTGCAGGGCAAGAAGATTGATGACCTTCAGGAGGTTATCCAGTTTCTGAAATCTGCTGATATAGGTATGCCCCTTCAGTATGTAAACATGAAGAGCTGATACCTGTGAAAGAGCTGTTTGACGGCGTTGTCCGCTTCCGTGACGAAGATTATGCTGATCACCGTGAGCTGTTTGAAAATCTCGGCAGCAGGCAGAGTCCCCATACTCTTTTTGTGGGGTGCTCTGATTCGCGCGTGGTTCCTAATCTTATTACCCGCACTATGCCCGGTGAGCTTTTCGTTGTCCGCAACATAGCAAACATGGTTCCCCCATACAGGGAAACTTCTGACTATGTTGCCACAACAAGTGCTGTGGAATACGCCGTCAATATACTCAACGTTCAGAATATAATAGTTTGCGGGCACTCCAACTGCGGAGGATGTTCTGCTCTTTATCAGTCAGAAGAGTCTTTGGTGAATGTGCCAAAGGTTAAGAAATGGCTGGAGCTGGCTGCCCCCGTCAAGAAAAAAGCCGCTGAAATATGCGGTGATGATGCGGGCAGGCGTGAATGGGTCACTGAGCAGGTGAATGTAATCCATCAGGTGCGCAACCTTCTCACATACCCGTATATCAAAGAAAGGGTGAACAAGGGTGAGCTTACTCTCTACGGCTGGTATTACATAATATCCACCGGGGAGGTATATAACTATAATTTTGAAACAGGTTATTTTGATTTGATAAGTAATGAACAATAAAACCGCCGGGCTGTATGCCGGTCTGGCATCATATATATTCTGGGGTCTGAGCCCTGTTTTCTGGAAGCTGTTTGACCAGTCTTCCGGCGTTGAGGTGCTTGCACACCGCCTTGTATGGTCGTTCTTTTTTCTTTTTCTCATAATTCTTGTTCAGCATAGGTTCGGTGAACTGATAGCTGTATTTACCGACAGGAAAACCTTCTTTCTTCTTTTCCTTTCATCCATTGCCATAAGCATAAACTGGGGTGTTTTCATAATTTCTGTGAATACTGGACACATACTCCAGGCGAGTCTCGGTTACTACATGAATCCGTTTGTCAGCATGCTGTTCGGCATTCTTATTTTTAAGGAAAAACTTAATAAACTTCAGGTTACAGCAGTAGTGCTTGCCGCAGCAGGGGTTATTATTTATGCTTCCGGTCTGAAGAGTTTCCCATGGGCATCAATAAGCCTTGCGTTCAGCTTCGCAGCTTACGGGGCGCTGAGAAAACATGTTAAGGTTTTGCCCGTTCCCGGTCTTCTGGCGGAGACTCTTATGATGTTTCCTGTCGCATTGGGTTATCTGCTTTACCTTGAAACAGTATCAGCAGGGAGTTTTGCTCATTTTTCAGGCATGTATGATTCCTTATTCATTCTTTCAGGAATAGTTACTTCTGCACCGCTTTTGGGGTTTGCATTTGCTGTGAAGAGGCTAAAGCTTATAACAATAGGAATTTTTCAGTTTACAATACCGACCCTTCATTTACTTATCG
>OBLN01000464.1_pt1 | contig 14662 bp, 11 predicted proteins | sample 1519301 | NCBI WGS metagenome assembly OBLN01 (sample SAMEA2452533, study PRJEB22499) | sediment metagenome | reverse complement strand
GAACTTGATACTGACGCAGTGATAGACTACGGAATAATCGGCGGAATATCCCGTTCATTCATGAGTGACAGGCTTGATGTTGGTGTCAGCGTAATCCTTATGAACAGAAGCAGCCTCAGTGAAACTTACTCCGTGGCTGATATAGCCAGTGACGAATTTGATGAAATAATCGAAGATGATCTGGAAGACGGAACAGGGCTTCTTGCAAACGTTGGCGTTATCTACAACATAACGCCCAAAAACACCTCCAATCTCCGTGTGGGCGCAGCAGTAAACAATATCGGCACAACAGATATGGGCGATGCTGAAGACCTTGAGACAACAGTGAATCTCTCTGTTGCTTACTCTCCCACATTCGGATCTATATCAACCGACTTTGTGGCAGATTTCAGAGATGTCCTCATGGCAAATGATCAGGACAGTGATATTCCCAAAAGAGTCAACCTCGGCGCACAGGCAACATGGAAAGCCCTCGCTGTAAGAACAGGTCTCCATCAGGGATATTTCACAATGGGGCTCGGACTGGATCTCCGCTATGTTACTCTTGATTACGCTTACTATCAGGAAGAAATGGGCGCTTACTCCGGTCAGCTTGAGGACGAAAGACACGTCCTGACCTTAAGCCTCGGCTTCTAAAATAAAAGAATCACAAAAAATTCAGAAGGGACGGTGTATTCCGTCCCTTTTTTCATTGTTGTATATCATAGTTTTTCAGTTTCCGGTACAGTGTTGCAATGCCTATACCAAGTTTTTCAGCAGCCAGTTTCCTGTTTCCTTTTACAGTTTCGAGGGTCTTTTCTATGGCGATTTTCTCAATATCTGCAAGAGTGCTTAAGTTAATGCCGTTATACCCGCTGCTGTCCGCTAAAGAAATCTCAGGGGGCAGGTCTGCGGCACTCACAAGTTTTGAATCACACAAAACAGCAGCTCTTTGAACTGCGTTCTGAAGTTCACGGACATTTCCCGGCCAGTTATATCTTAAAAGCACTTCTGCGGCAGCAGGGGAAAAACCTGTGACATTGGTTTTCATTTCTGCAGAAGCCTGCTTCAAAAAGAAATGAGCCAGAGGAAGTATGTCTTCGCTGCGCTGATGAAGGGGGGGAATATTGAGTTCAATGACTCTCAGCCTGTAATAAAGGTCTTTTCTGAACGCACCTTTTTCTATCTCTGTTTCAAGACATCTGTTGGTTGCTGAAATTATCCTTACATTTATTTTTCTTGTTTTATTCTCGCCAAGCCTCCTGATCTCTTTTTCCTGAAGTACACGAAGCAGTTTCACCTGCATGCTTGGGGAGGTTTCACCTATTTCATCAAGAAACAAAGTCCCTCCTTCTGCTTCTTCAAAAAGCCCTTTATGATCTCTGTCAGCACCGGTAAACGCACCTTTGGCATGCCCGAACAGCTCATTTTCCAGAAGAGAATCGCTGAATGCTCCGCAATTAACCGCAATAAAAGGGCAGGCAGCACATGGTGAGTTGTTATGAATATACCGTGCCAGAACCTCTTTGCCTGAACCGCTGTCACCGACAATCAAAACAGGCGAAACAACTTTAGCGGTACGCTCGGCAAGGTTGATAATATCCTGCATCTTCTTGCTTCTGATGACCATTCCTTCGACAGCATATTTCTTCAACTCAAGATTTTGCAGATGCATTTGTGTTTTTTTAAGCTTTTTTTCTGTACTGCATATTCGGTTGGTAAGCTCACCAAGTATATCGTTGATTGAATCCATTCCATAGAACGGGAGCTGTTCCTGAAGTCTGTCTCCCCATTTATCAGCGAATCTTCCTTCAATCTCACAGTGTTCATCCCCCTTGCCTACGCATTTTGTTTCAATAAAATAAACATCACGTCCATGCTTAAATGACTCATACCCGCTGGCAAAACCTGTCAGTGTCCAGCAAACAGGTTCATCTGATTTTCCAAAGTGCATAATATGCTGCTCCGCTTCATGAGAATCTTGAATTACGGAGTGAATAAGCGGTTTATCACCCTTGCCGTCCGTCTGTTCGAGCATAGTAGTTATGAAGAGACCGAGAATAATATGCAGATGTGCCCCGCCAATCGGGCTGTTGAATAATCGGGGAAATTTTTCTTTAAGCATTTCTGCCGTTCTCCACCCGTGAGCGTAACCGTATCTGGTAAAAACGTTTTTTGCGCCGTATTTACCAAAAATCTGTATAATTTCTTTTCGGAGAAGTCCCTTGGATATACAGTCGTCGATAAGAACTCTCTGGTTCATAAAATAAATGATCTTACTCTCAGGATCCACTTTCAGCAGATCGTCAATTTTCAGGTTATAGGCATCTGTTTTCAAATTACATACATCCATAAAGTTTATCCTCAATAAAACAATCAAATATAAACACTGTATCATTTCTCATAATACAATCGCAATCAAAACTTATCATGTTGATAGATACAGCTATCAAAATGATAGACACAGCTATCAAAATGATAGACACATAAAGATACATACGAATAAATAGCTTATTTATAAATATCTTATCTCCTCTAATTATTTTGGCACATTATATGCTTTACAAAATACAAGTTTATTAGCTCGTAAACCATTTTATGAGCAAACACACTAACGGCATCTGCATGTTTAATTTTTATTAAACGTGACGGGAAAAATGTTTTCCCAATATCACATATTTTAAGGAGAGTCAGATGGACGAAAAAACAAAATTATCAAGACGTAATTTTATTAAAACCGGTATCGCCGGTGCGGCGGCGGCAGTAACAGCAGTCAGCCTCCCAGGCATTGCCTCTGCAGACACAGCAGCAGGGCATCCGCTTCCTAACGAATGCACACAATGGAGCTGGGAAAAACCCGTTAAGGCTATCCCTGAAAAACAGATCAAGAAGACTGTCAAATCAGATGTAGTCGTCATAGGAGCCGGGCTTGCAGGTATAACAGCCGCACTTTCCGCAGCAGAATTCGGCGCTTCTGTCCAGCTTATTGAAAAAAACAACACATGGGCTGCCAGAGGCGGTCATATAACAGCATTTGACAGTAAAATACAGAAACGTCTCGGAATCAAAAACAACTACAGACAAGTCATCCGTGATTGGATTGCATGGGCTCAGGGGCGTATGGATGAAAGGCTTTTATGGAGTTTTGCTGAAAAAAGCGGCGCATGCATGGACTGGGCTGTGGCTATAGGCGAAAAATACGGACTTAAAGTAACTATGTGGGAAGGCTACTACAAAGGACCTGACTATACTGAATATCCTGTAACTCACTTTTTTCATGAAGAAGACGCTGATTTATCATATGTTTACGGCAATTCAAAGGGAATAGGCAATGTTACCTTAGTTCCTGCTCTCGAAAAAGAAGCAAAATCAAAAGGAGTGGCTTTCAACTACGGAACACCTGCGGTACAGATACTTAAAGGGTCAGACGGCAGAGTAAACGGAGTTATCGCCGGCAAACCCGGCAAATACACCAAATTTATTGCTCCCAGTGTCATCATAGCAACCGGTGATTACGCTTCAAATGACGAAATGAAGAGATGCTACTCTCCGTTCTCGCTGAAAGCTGATGCACAGATATATTTTCCCAATAAATGCAACACAGGTGACGGACATATAATGGCAATGCAGGTTGGCGGTGCGATGCAGAGGCATGAGCCCCACGGCGCAACAGTGCATCTGGAAGCCGGAGCCGCCAGCTACGGTTTTCTTCATGTTAACGCTTTGGGCAACCGATTCAAAAACGAAGATGTCAACACACAGTCAAAAAGCTGCTCAAAAGAGCTTGAACCGGGCGGAATAGCCTGGACAATATACGACCGTGACGGTCTCACACAGGTTAAAAAACAGGTCGATGCCAACCTTGCAGGAGGACTTTTCTACGGGCAGATGTGGCAGCCATGGGGCAACGGATTTAATCTGGAAGTTGAAAAAATGACTCAGGAAGCCCACATAAAAGACGGTAAGGTTGTGACCGCAAGCTCCATAGAAGAACTTGCCTCCAAAATGAACGTACCTGTCGAAAACCTTATTAAGACTGTCAGCAGGTATAATGAACTTTATAAAATGCAGGATGATGTGGATTTCGGTAAAAGAAAAGAGCTTCTTACACCAATCATTAATCCTCCGTTTTATGCAGGCAAGCTTTTCAGTACGCTTCTCACAATGTCCGGCGGTGTCAGAACAGACAGCAACCTGCTGGTTCTTGATGCAGAAGGAAACCCCATACAGGGGCTGTATGTTGCGGGTTCTGCCGGAGGTGAATTTTTTGCCAATGACTATCCCACAATCTGCCCCGGAATCAACCACGGCAGATGCCTCACATTTGGAAGAATGGCAGGTATAAAAGCTGCCGGTAAAGATCCCTACAAAATCATACCTTCTATAAAAATCTAAGGGCGGAAGATGCTGAAACGGAAGCTGTTTTTTCCTCCATTAATACTGCTCCCGATTCTTCTTGCGGCGGGGCTTGCCTTTGCAGAAGGCAGCTCCGCATGCGGAGATAAATGCCACATAATTAAACCTTATACAGAAGGAGTCAAAGACGGCAAACTTCTTGTAAGCAAACACTTTGAGGCAGGAATCGGATGTACGGAGTGCCACGAATACTCTGATGAGACCCGTAAAAATGAAGAGGAAATGTATAAAAACGGAGAATATGAGGAACCCATGTACACACGGGAATACGAACCTGATTTCTGCTTCAGATGCCATGAAAGCTACCAAGCCATACGTAAACGCACTGAAGGCTTCATGGAAAAATGGGGTCGCAACCCGCACGAATCCCATATGGGTGAGATAGGCTGCTATGAATGCCATAAGGTGCATCAGGCATCCGTTTTTGTATGTGCGGAATGTCATCATGCAAAATGGGAAGAGCGGCTTCCCGCAGGCTGGAAAATAAAATAAAGGAGAACCGTATGCTTAAAAAGCTGTTTATTATATTCATACTTTCATTTGCAGGGCTTGCACATGCTCAGGATTACTCACTGGGTTCAGAGGGAATAAAAGCAGGAACGGCTCCCGGTCCGGGGTTTTATTATCTGATGTACAACAACTATTACACATCTGACAAATCTATGGACAAAAACGGGAACGAACAGGACATTGATTTTGAAATTTCCACTTTTGCCAACGTACACAGGTTTGTGTATGTGACAGAAAAGAAAATACTCGGCGCATATTACGGGATGAATATCATTATTCCCCTTGTATATGCAGATTTGAGCATCGGCGCTGCCGGAGTGGATGAGGATGATACGGATCTTGGGGATATAATCGTTGAGCCTATGTTCCTCTCATGGCGTGAGGAGCGCTTTGAAGCAGTTTTGGGAACTGCCCTTTTCCTGCCAACAGGAAGCTATGACAAAAGCAGTCCTTTGAATATAGGAAAAGACCACTACACATTTATGCTTACGCTGGGCGCAACATATTATCCTGATCCGGAAAGAGAGTGGTCACTCTCTGTTCTCAGCCGTTATGAGAAGCACTTTGAGAATAATGACACCGATGTAACATACGGTGATGATTTAAATATTGAATGGGGAATAGCAAAAGCTGTAACTCCTAAAATTGAGATCGGGCTCGCCGGTTATGCTCATTGGCAAATTACGGATGACAAGGGGAATGATGCCTCGTGGGACAAAAGCGTCCATGACAGAATTTTCGGTATAGGACCGGAAGTGGACATATTCTCCGAAGCACTTGGAGCCATATTTAAATGTAAGCTTTACAGAGAATTTGAAGCACAGGACACAACAGAAGGAACATCAGCCTGGCTGACACTGGTAAAACCCTTGTAGCTGCCTCTGTACGAAAAAAGGGGCGGTGTATCCGCCCCTTAGCTTTATTAATCTACAGACACTGCTTATCTATAAAAGTAACGGCTTCATCAACAATGCTCTTGAGAACATCTTCCTTTGTTCCCTTCTTAAGGTCTCTCATTATGTAAGTTTCCCTTAAAAATGCACCCTTGCCGCTGAAAAGCCTCACACTCACCTCAACATTACCCGTGCCGGAATTAACAAGACTGTCGGTAAAAACCGGATCAGAATACTCAACAAGAACAACACGGATTATAATGTCACTGTTCTCGCCCTCATAACCCTCTTTAACATTAAGAGCCTTGAATCTGTCAGCTATGTCTTGTGTGAGGGTATCCTGAAACTGTCTGCCGAAATCAACACCTGCACCCTGTGATGTGCTGTAGTCAGCAGGCATAATAAGGATATTTTTTGCCACTTTACACTCTTTCGGAGTGAGGCATGCACTGAGAAAAACCGCGCAGAAAGCGCAGAGAAGAACTTTTTTAATCATTGTTTCTGCTCCTTAAAGTCTATGCTTCGTCTTTATCCTGATGTTTCTTTGTTCCTTTGTAAAGTTCATATTCAAGCAGGCGGCATTCGATCTTTGAGTTAAAGAAAACCGTCTTTGAAGCCGTACGCAGACCAACATGTTTAGCCAGTTCCATATTTCCGGTAAAAATATATCCCTTGTAGCCCTGACAGCTGCTTTTGAAAAAATCTCCTATAGCTCCGTAAACAGATTCAAGCTGTTTTTCATCCCCCAGTCTTTTGCCGTATTCGGGATTAAGAATCACTGTTCCCCCGCCTTCCGGAACGGTACAGTCACGGAAATCACAAAGCTGATAATCCAGATATTTTTCAACTCCAGCGTATCCTGCATTCTCTTCCACAGCTTTCAGACATCTTTCATCATGATCGGAAACTATTACTTGTCCTTTTATATCTTTTTTAACCACACGAAGAGCGTCATTGCGCATGTCGCTCCACTCCTTTTTGTTGAAACCGGTGATGTGCATGAAACCGAAATTGCGTCTTATAATTCCTCCTGCCATGTTCAGAGCGCTCATAAGCGCTTCAATGGCAAGGGTTCCGCTGCCGCACATTGGGTTGATGAAGTTATCTGTGCCTTTCCACCCTGTTTTCATAATAACAGCAGCAGCAAGGGTTTCAGTCATGGGAGCCATCATAGGATTATATCTGTAGCCCCTTTTTGAAAGGGCTTCACCGGAGGTGTCGATATAAAGGGCGCACTCATCCTCCCTCCAGTGAAGAAAAAGAACAGCGGCGTTAAGTTCAGGTCCGGTATTAGGGCGTTTACCGAGTTTTGATGTCATTCTGTCCGCTATGGCATCTTTGCACCGGAGGTTCGCAAACCTTGTATCCCTTATATTATCATTGAGAACAGAGGAGGTTATGCTGAAATAACCTTTGGGATCAAGCATGTCCTCCCACGGAAGCTGTTTGACTTCTTTATAGAGTTCATCCGGTCCGGCAGCACGGAAACGGGCAAGCTGAAAAAGCACCCTGCTGCCTGTTCTCAGAAAGAGATTAAGGCGCATGGCATCTTTCATTGTACCTTCTGTCTCAAGCCCTGCGGTGAGTTCGTTTTTTATACCGTAACCCAGAGCTTCAAGCTCTTCCTTAAGAAAGGGATTTATCCCTTTAGCGCAGGTCACGACAATTCTGCTTTTATTGCGGAATGCGTACATAGTAATTACACCTGTTGAAGAAAAAACGGATAATAGCATCCTAAAAAACTATAAACAAGAACAACCCGCAATGCTTCCTTGATGTGAGGAAAAAACCGCTTTATTATTGTCTCAACGTGGCGGAGGAGTTTATGAAACCTGAACACAGAATCCTTATTGTGGATGACGACCCTGTAAATCTCGATATTATGATGGAAATACTCGCTTCCGAATATTCCTGCGCTGCAGTGTCATCCGGTGAAGATGCTCTTAAAGCAGAAAAAAACTTCAAACCAGATATAATACTGCTTGATATCATGATGCCCGGAATGGACGGCTATGAAGTATGCCGGAGAATACGTGAAGGGGAAACCCACAGGTTTACCAAAATAATTCTTGTTTCAGGCAAATCGATGACGGAAGACAGGCTCAGGGGCTACGATGCCGGGGCGGATGATTATATCACAAAACCATTTAACGATGATGAGCTTCTGGCAAAGATCAAAGTATTTCTCAAGCTCAAACGCCTTGAGGAAGTGGATGCAGTTAAAAGAGATATAATAAATATATTCTCCCATGAGACAAGAACACCCCTTTCAGCAATAGTCGGTCCTGCGGAAATGCTTCTTGAAGATAAAGCTCTCGGAAAGGAAAACAGAGAACTGGCGGAACTGATCCTGCAGGGGGCAAAGCAAATTGCAGATCTTGTTCATAAAACCACAATGCTTTGCAGGCTGAAGTCCGGTTTCAGAATGAGAGTATCTGAATTCAAGGCATCCGAATGTATCAATGAAGCTGTTAAGAAAAAACTGCCCGAAGCCGAAGCAAAAAACATATCCATCAAAATATACAATGAACCGGATTTTCAGATAAGCGGAGACAGGGAAACTCTTGTGGAAGCCCTGACAATGCTCATTGAGAATGCAGTGATATACTCTGAAAAAGAATCACATATTAACATCAAAACAGCATGCGGAGATAAAGACACTGCATTTATTGTCGAAGACTGCGGTAAAGGACTGGAAAAAAACACAGAGCAGATCTTTGATGACTTCAGAATAACTGACAGCCGCAGGCATATTAAAGGAATGGGGATAGGCTTGAGCATAGTCAAACATATAGCAGAAATACACGGCGGAAGTGTTGAAGCAGAGGACTCCCCTTGCGGAGGCGCTGTTTTCAGGATGTTCATACCTCACAGGGACGGTTTAAAATAAAAAATATAGAACAATACGGAGCTTTCTTTTTATTGTTTTTGCTTCTCGCTGCTGCGGGAACTCTCATGTTTTTTGCTGACGGTTTCACCCGCAGACCATTGGAAACACGCCATGAGAAAGACACAAAAATCAGCGCAGCGGAGAATATCCTTAACAATGAGCTTGATAACATTATAAACAGAATAAACTACATCCGCAGACAGGAAGACGAAAACCTGAACTTCAGACTAAAAAACAGGGCTGAAACAACCATGCAGTTTATTCAGAAAATGAAAAACGAGTATGGTGTCGAAAAAGGGGTGGAGATGTCTGTCTCTATCCTCGCCGCAGTAAACAGAGCAGACAGCGTGTTCAATCTTTATGTTCTTGCCCCCGACGGCAAAGCACACATTTTTCCCGCAGAACCTATGTATGAAAACTCGTCTTTTCTGGGCTTCAGAACGTCTGAAGGCGAAAACATCTTTGCCGAAATAGCCGCAAAGCCCGAAAGATTCACAAATAAATTCATAACTTACAGCCTAAGAGCAAGGCACGGCATGTCGCCTGAAAAAAAGAAAGCCTACGTAGTCTGCGACAGCAAAAGCGGAATTATCACCATAGCTGAAGCTGACAATACAGAAGCTGGAAGACTTGCAAAAAGCAAGGTCAGAGACGATCTCTCAAACCTCTACATGCTTTATCCGGCTTACGGAAGAATAAATCTTTTTGAATCTGTGGGTACATTTACAGGAAAAAGTTTTCTCAAAACTGTTCTTAATGAAGAGCTTGAAAGCACACCGGAAAATGACGGTCAAAAAAGTTCAGAATTTGCCCCGCTTATTTACAGCGGCAGGGAGATAATACTCCACACAAGGGAAGATCCCGTTTTCGGAAAATATTCCGAAGCTCTCACTGTTGTTAAGAAATATCCTGAGTGGAATTGGTATATCACAAAAAGCCGCTTTTTTGAATACGACGGCATACATATTGAAAAACCTGACATAATACTCACAGCAACGAACAATCTTCAAAACGGTTATTTGATTTTAATAGTATTTTCTGTGATGGGGCTCTTCACCCTATACATACTAATAAAAAATTCAGGGCTTGTTCATAAAGCTTTATCGCCTGCGGAAAAAGAGCTAACCGATCTGCACACCGTTAACTTCAGAATGGCTGAAAAAATAAAAGAACATAAAGAAAAAGAAAAAAAGCTTAATGACTCAAGACTTGAGCTTGAAGAAAAACTCGCTTTGAAAACAAAAGAATACCGCAAAATGAACGAGATGCTCATTGCCGAAAACATGGAGCGCACTCAGCAGGATCAGATTCTCCGTGCCGAAAAGGAAAAAGCAGAAGCAGCAAATATTATGAAGCGTGAGTTTCTCACAAACACATCCGAAAAACTCAAAACAATGGTAACAGAGATAAAGCAATGCTCTGAAACCGGAAGTGCAGGCTTTGATGAAATGACCGCAGAGGAAACTGCATCTCTTTTTGGCAGCATCCACTCAAAAGGCGGGGAATTGATGAACTTTCTCGGTCTGATAATCGATCTTTCAAAGCTTGAAGCAGGTAAAACAGAGGATAAAATATCATCAGTCGATTTCAAGGAGCTGTTCACCAGACTGTGCTACGAAACAGCGCCCCTTTTTGCCGCCACAGAAAGTGCAGTCAATATTGAATTTTCGGACGAAAACATTGTTATCCGCACAAGATACCGCCATGCAGAAATCGCATTTCTCCACCTGTTGAGCTACGCTGCGAAGAGCTGCCGGAAAGGAACAAGGCTTAATTTAAGATATTTCCGCACAAAATCACTCCGTTCAGGAACCCTTGTTGACTCGGCAACAATTGAAACAGGCTACATTGAATCACTTGATATCATGAAAGGGCACAACCCTTTCAGCCTTCCTTCGGGTTCAGACAGCTCATTTATCAACATAAACATATTCAACGAGGCTCTGAAGAGATGCGGCGGCACTTTTTATGTGACTGAAACCGAGCAAGGAAGCCTGTTTTACGTAGTGATCCCTGAACTGGGGGATGTACAATGAACAGGCAAAGCGCAGCGGCATCCATCGAAAAAAACTTTAAAATGCTTTCAGCCGTGCTGATTGCCAGTATATTAATCGTTGAGGCTGTTCTGTTCAGTGTTTATTCTGACAGATACCATAAAGAAACTGAAACAGCAGCACGTAAAGCAGCAGAAAGCAAAAGGATAGGCCTTGAAAACTTTCTGGAACAGCTTGAGGCGGAAATAGACTTTGTAATTCGGCAGGACAGGCAAGAGGCTCTACTTGCCGCAAAGGAGAGAGTGGAATCTTTTGCAGCAGCCGTCGCCGAGGTTGAAGCCACGCCCGAAACAAATGATGATTTAATCATTTCAGACTATCTCGAAACGGTAAATAAATCAGCCGGTGACGAATATGTTTATGTATTAAACAAAAAAAACAAACTGACTACCCACCCTCTCAAAGATAAGCTTGATATGATTATTCCTCCTGATGAAATTAATGAAATCAGAAATAAGGTTAACGCAATTTCAGAGGGCGGTTCTGCCGTAGTTACCTACAATGTATTCACTGAACAGGGGAAAATTGTCAGAAAAACAAGCTACATAAAAAGCATACCTCCGCACGGCTGGAAAATAGCTTCAGGATTCAGCCATGAAAAAAGCATTGAGAAGATTCAGAGCTATATAATCAAACAGCTTGAAAGCCTTGTTAAGGATCAAAGTTCACTCTCTTTTTTCACTGTGTTTTCGGACAATTCCGAAATAATCAGTACCGGAGGCAATATCAGTGAGGATCAGAGCTACGGACTTAAGCTTAAATCCCGACTGGGGGATGCTTCAAGCTCCTTTTTCTATGAAATAACCCAAAACAGCGAAAGTACGAAGCACCTGCGCATGACTGCCGTCAGAAGAATACCCGAATGGAACTGGATTGTAGCTGCCGGATTTGATGAAGCCTCAGGAGCAGACGTAAAATCTTCTGTTATCAAAGAACTCAAACATAAGTTCTACGCTTATACCGCAGCTTCCGCCGCAACTGCGGCTGCACTGATCTTCCTTGTTATAACTCTGACAGCCAGAAGCAGACGCTGCCTGCTCAAATTCCTTGAAAAATCATTCATAAAGGCGGAGAACAGAACAAAGGAACTGAAGCTGATCGGCAAAAAACTGGAAGAAGAGCATTTATACGTTATCAACACAGAAAAAAGACTCGGCAGGATAAAAGACAACCTTGAAAAAACTGTGGAGGAGCGGATCAGAGATCTGAAAGATATAAGTATCCACCTGCGTAAAGAGAATCTTAAGATTGCCAAAGTGAACAATGAACTGATAGCCGCCAGAAAGAAAGCAACAGAAGCGAGCATGGTAAAAACAGAGTTTCTCGCAAACATGTCCCATGAGATAAGAACACCGATTCATGCAATCCTCAGCTATTCATCCTTCGGTTTTAAAAAGTTTGAAAATACCAAAGATCAGAGGCAGAAAGGCTATTTCATCAAAATATCAGAAAGTGCAGGACGCCTTCTCTCATTTATTAATGACCTGACAGATCTTTCAGACCTTGAATCGGGCAGAACAAAATATAAAGTGTCAAAATTTAACGTAACAGGACTTTTGAAAGGAGTAGTAAAGGATCTGGAAAGAGTGTTTCTTGAAAAAAACATTGCGGTAAGAGTACCCGAAAACGGAACACTCATCTGCGCTGACGAAGCCAGACTAAGGCAGGTGTTTCTCAATATCTATTCCAATGCGGCAAAATTCAGCCCGCCGGACAGTCTTATCATAACTGATATCATCTCCGAAAACTCCATCGTGAAAATTATTGTTACGGATTTTGGTCCCGGAGTGGATGAGTCGGAAAAGCTACTTATATTTGAAAAGTTTACTCAGTCATCCAAAACAAAAACCGGTGCAGGCGGTATAGGGCTCGGACTTGCCATATGCAGAGAGATAGTCACTGATCACGGAGGCAGTATTTATGTAACGGACAATCCGGAAGGCGGAAGCTGCTTTACCGTTGAGCTGCCCCTGTTTTAGGTATTATTTATAATTTATCAGAATAAGACCTGCTATGCACAAAGCAATGCCCATAGCACTTTTCACCGTAAGAGTGTCATTAAAAACCAGATAACCGACAGGAATAAGACAAAGCCCCACCATAACACTGACAACAATGCCGGCTATATTTATGTTCCACCCTGCCCTGTAAACAAGAAGAAATCCAAGCTCAAGCCCCACAATAGAAATACCCAAAACTGCACTGGGCAGGTTCAGCCTGCTTATTTCCTCTGTGATTGTGCCTTTAAACGGGAAAAAAGGGATAAGAAATAACGAGGCAGCAGCAGCGGTAAGATATGTAAATACCAGAGAAACAACAGGGTTTGCATTTGCAGAAATTGTCTTCTGGCTTATGTGATAAAAAACATTTGAAAAAACCGCAAGAAAAATTCCGAACCAGTATATCATCCTCAACTCTCCTAAATCTTTGGCAGAAGAACTATCCTTTAAAAGAAATAAATCTTCAAGGAGAATTGTCTTCTTCGGAACAAAATTACAACTTTTTCCTTATTTAATGGTATCTTAAACTAGCCGTAAAAACAGAAATCCCGCTGCATTAAAGCCTGAGTGCGGCTATTTCGTGTTGAATACCAGAGGTTAAACATGTTATTACTGGAGCGTATCCTGCTTATTGGCGGATTGATTAATCTTATAACCGGGGACACACAATGAATGGAAGCAGCAGAATTCTGATTATTGACGATTCTGAAACATCACTGAACATTCTTGAACGGATACTTAATTCATGCGGGTACAGTAATATAGTCACTGCCCCCGGAGCATGGGAGGGTATCGAGATCCTTGATGAAGCAGAAAATCAGGAGGAAAAGCTGCCTGATTTAATCCTTATGGATATAGTGATGCCGCAGATGAACGGTATTGAAGCTGTTCAGAGGCTTAAAACACACCCTGTCTATGAGCATATACCTGTTATTATGATATCTGTAAAAAACGATGCACAGACTCTTTCTGATGCTTTTGAGGCAGGAGCTGCGGACTTTATTCTCAAGCCTGTTTCAAAACCGGTTCTGAAAGCAAGAGTGGACGCAATAATTAAGTTGAAACTTGAAACGGATAAACGTTCCCAGCAGGAAGAGGAGCTTAAAAGGCTGAACCGCCGTCTGGAAGAGCTTAATCAGATAAAAAACCGCTTTCTCGGCACAGCGGCGCATGATCTCCGCGGACCTCTTGCATCTATCAGAGGCTTTGCCGAAATGCTGGCTGATGAACTGGAAGACAAACTTAATGACGATCAGTCAGAAATGCTCAGTATGATACACGAAACCAGCCATGGGATGTTGTCGCTTGTCAATGATCTGCTTGACTATGCGGTGATAGAAAGCGGCAGAATGTCACTGCTGAAACATGAACACAACCTTCAAAAAGTCATAGACAGACGCATAAACATCAACGAACCGGCTGCAGCCAAGAAAAACATCATAATTACCCGTGAGCTTGAAGATGTGGGCATTGTATCAGTTGATAAAAACAGAATCGATCAGGTGCTGGACAATCTTTTGGGCAATGCTTTAAAATTTTCTCCGCAAAATACTGAAGTAAAGGTTAAACTATACAAAGAGGGAAATGATATCGCCATAACAGTGGCGGATCAGGGTGTCGGAATAAGCGAGGATGATATCCCCAAGCTTTTCGGTGAGTACTGCACAGTGGACAGCAAACCGACCGACGGGGAAAAATCAACAGGACTGGGGCTTTTTATAGTAAAAAGCATAGTGTACGCACACAACGGAAGCTTCAGTGTAAAAAGCAAAAAGGGCGAAGGGACGGAAATCACCGTTAAACTGCCTGCGGAGACAAACTTATGAGTGTTGCACCGAGAGTCATTATTGCTGATGATGAAGCGCATATCCGTCTCATCATGAAAAAAGTCATCCAGAGCATTAACTGCGAGCTTGTCGG
>OBLN01000463.1_pt1 | contig 14685 bp, 12 predicted proteins | sample 1519301 | NCBI WGS metagenome assembly OBLN01 (sample SAMEA2452533, study PRJEB22499) | sediment metagenome | reverse complement strand
AGTTCACCGGCCCCACCGGCACCAACGCCGTGGAGACCGCGCTGAAGCTGGCGCGTATGGTCAAGCGCCGCTCCAACGTCATCGCCTTCACCAATGGCTACCATGGTCTGACCATGGGCGCGCTGGCAGTCACCGGTAACGACTTCTACCGCGATGAGTCCTACGGCGCGCGCAACAACGCCGACTCGGTACCGTTCGACGGCTACTTCGGCCCGGACGTCAATACCATCGACTACCTGCGCAAGTTCCTCACCGACGGCTCCTCCGGCATCGACCTGCCGGCGGCGATCATCGTCGAGACGGTACAGGGTGAGGGCGGTATCAACGTCGCCAGCACCAAGTGGCTGCAGGAGCTTTCGGATCTCTGTCATGAGTTCGACATCCTGCTGATCATCGATGATATCCAGGTGGGTAACGGCCGTACCGGCACCTTCTTCAGCTTCGAGGAGGCCGGCATCAAGCCCGACATGGTCTGCATGTCCAAGTCCATCGGCGGCGGCCTGCCCATGGCCATCCTGCTGATGCGTCCGGAGCTGGACCAGTGGCAGCCGGGTGAGCACACCGGTACCTTCCGCGGTAACAACCTGGCCTTCGTCGCCGCCACCCAGGCGCTGAGCTACTGGGACAACGAGGACTTCTCGGAGTCGATCAAGTACAAGGGGAAGATCATGGAGGAAGAGCTGACCAAGATCGCCGAAAAGTACCCGCAGCTGGAGTTCACCGGCCCCACCGGCACCAACGCCGTGGAGACCGCGCTGAAGCTGGCGCGTATGGTCAAGCGCCGCTCCAACGTCATCGCCTTCACCAATGGCTACCATGGTCTGACCATGGGCGCGCTGGCAGTCACCGGTAACGACTTCTACCGCGATGAGTCCTACGGCGCGCGCAACAACGCCGACTCGGTACCGTTCGACGGCTACTTCGGCCCGGACGTCAATACCATCGACTACCTGCGCAAGTTCCTCACCGACGGCTCCTCCGGCATCGACCTGCCGGCGGCGATCATCGTCGAGACGGTACAGGGTGAGGGCGGTATCAACGTCGCCAGCACCAAGTGGCTGCAGGAGCTTTCGGATCTCTGTCATGAGTTCGACATCCTGCTGATCATCGATGATATCCAGGTGGGTAACGGCCGTACCGGCACCTTCTTCAGCTTCGAGGAGGCCGGCATCAAGCCCGACATGGTCTGCATGTCCAAGTCCATCGGCGGCGGCCTGCCCATGGCCATCCTGCTGATGCGTCCGGAGCTGGACCAGTGGCAGCCGGGTGAGCACACCGGTACCTTCCGCGGTAACAACCTGGCCTTCGTCGCCGCCACCCAGGCGCTGAGCTACTGGGACAACGAGGACTTCTCGGAGTCGATCAAGTACAAGGGGAAGATCATGGAGGAAGAGCTGACCAAGATCGCCGAAAAGTACCCGCAGCTGGAGATCGAACTGCGTGGCCGCGGCATGGTCTGGGGTCTGGATATCGGACGGGGTGGTTTTGCCGGCGACGTCTCCAAGGAGGCCTTCGACAACAACCTCATCATCGAGCTGGCCGGTGCCGACGACAGCGTGGTCAAGTTCCTGCCGGCGCTGACCATTGAGGAAGATACCCTGCGCGAGGGCATGGCGATCATCGACAAGGCGATCGGCGACCTGCTGGGTCGCAGCGACGATGCCCGCAAGGGGGTGGTGGCATGATCGTCCGCAGGCTTGAAGAGATCATCGGCACCGACCGCGATGTTCACTCCGAGACCGGCAACTGGGTCAGCCGCCGCTTCGTTCTCGACGACGACAAGGCGGGCTTCTCCTTCCACGAGACCATCATCAAGGCCGGCACCGAAAGCCACCTGTGGTACAAGAACCACATCGAGGCGGTCTACTGCGTCGCCGGGGATGGCGAGATCGAGGACCTGAAGACCGGCGAGGTGCATTCGATCAAGGACGGCACAATGTACCTGCTCAATGACCACGACGAGCACCTGCTGCGTGGCGGTAAGGAGGACATGCGCCTCATCTGTGCCTTCACCCCGCCGGTCACCGGCCGGGAGACCCACGATGAGGACGGTGCCTACTCGCCCCACCCCAGGCAGGCGGAGTACGACAAGGTCCGCCTCGGCTGATAAGCCGCTAATCAGCACCTGAAAAAGCAACCCGCCATCGTGCGGGTTTCTTTTTAATTCACCTCGCCGCCGTCCCACCAGCTTGTCGAAACAGCCTCACCACGCGCATCCCCACACCGCCGGGCAGGCTCTGTTATGATGGCAGGCGAAGCCACTGAATCCGGCTCGTCATAATTTCTGCAGACAAAGGCAAGGCCCGTACCATGATCACTATCGCGACACGCACCTTTCCCCTGCTGCTGGGTATCGGCCTGCTGCTGGTAGGGATCGGTCTGCAGGGCACACTGCTGGCGTTGCGTGCCAACCTCGAAGGGTTTGCCGTCACCATCACCGGCCTGATGATGTCGGCCTACTTTCTCGGCTTTATCGTCGGCACCTTTCTCTGCCCCAAACTGATCCGTGGTGTCGGCCACATCCGCGCCTTCTCCGCCTTTGCCGCGATCACCGCCGCCGCCGCCATCGCCCACGGCATGGTGATAGAGCCCTGGCTCTGGAGCGTGCTGCGCATCATCACCGGCACCTGCATGGTGGGGATCTACATGGTGATCGAGAGCTGGCTCAACGCCATGGCCCCGAACGAGCAGCGCGGGCGTTTCTTCGCCGTCTACACCATCATCACCCTGTTGGCGATGGCGCTGGGTCAGTACCTCATCCTGGTGGCGGAGATCGGCGGCTACCAGCTGTTCAGTCTCACCGCGCTGCTGGTGGCGCTGGCGGTGGTGCCGGTGGCGCTGACCCGCATCCTGCAGCCTGCATCCGTCGTGGCGCCGCCGCTCAGTCTCAAGCAGCTGCACCACAGCAGTCCGCTGGGGGTGAGCGGGGCGCTCATCAGCGGCATCATCAACGGCGCCTTCTGGGGTCTCGGGGCGCTGTTCGCTCGTCGCATCGGCATGGATGACACCGGCATCGCCCTGTTTATGAGCCTGACCATCATCGGCGGTGCATTGCTGCAGTGGCCCATCGGTCACCTGTCCGATCGCTTCGACCGCCGCTGCGTGCTGGTGTGGGTCAGCTTTGCCACTGCCGCACTGGCGGTCGCCGCCTACTTCAGCGTGGACATCTCACACACCCTGCTCATCGCCCTGGCAGTGGTCTATGGCGGCTTCGCCTTCTCCCTCTACGGTCTCAGTGTCGCCCACGTCAACGACCACCTGGAGCACGAGCAGATCCTGGAGGCGAGCCGTGCCCTGCTGCTGATCTATGGAGCCGGCGCGGTGATCGGCCCAACCATCGCCGGCTATTTCATGCAACACATCGGCCCCGGCAGCCTGCTGCTGTTCCTTGCCGCCAGCCTGCTGCCGCTGGGCCTGCTCGGCCTCTATCGCATTCGCGTCGGCAAGACCATCCCCAACGAGGAGCAGATGGAGTTCGCCCCCATGGTGCGCACCTCACCGGTAGCACTGGAGATGGACCCGCGACTTGATAGCGAAGAGGAGAACAGGGACGAGGCGGAAGCGGCGAAGCCATAGCGCGCAACACGCCCTTCGCAACCTCATTCCGCCTGCCCCTACCAGAGCGCTTTGCCGCCGCGTCAATAGTAGGGTGGCGCCGGCTCCTCCACCTTTCGCCACTCGCCCAGGGTATCCCGATAGGCGTGCCAGGTGGCAAAGCCGAGCAACGGCATGGTGATGGCAAGACCAACATAAAAGAAGGCCAGCCCGATACCGGTAAACAGGGCGATCAACACGGCCCACAGAAGCATCGGTTTCCAGTTGTGCACCACGGCCTCCCAGGAGACGGTCAGGGCGGTAATGGCATCGCTGTCGGGCTTATCCATCAGCATGGGGATGGAGACCGCGCTGAGGGCGAACGCCACCAGCACCGCGGCCAGGCCGATGAGAAAATAGCCCAGCACCATCGGCAGAGTAAGGCTCGCGAACAGCGCGCCGAAAAACCCGGAGAGTGTCTCTGCAGAAAACAGCTGCGCCAGCCCCTCCTGTCCGCCGGAGAGAAACGCGGTGGCCCACATCGAGACCATAAACCACGTAAGAAACAGCAGAACCATCAGCAGCCCCATACCCAGCAGGCCGCTGTCATTCTGCCGCCAGGCACGGAAGGCATCCATAATGCTGACGGCCTTGCCGCGCTCAACCTGGCGGCTGATGCCGTAAAAGCCCAGCGCCATCATCGGTGCAAGCAGGATAAACCCGGCGGTCAGCTGCACCCCCACATGGTAGAACTGGGTACTCAGCGCGAACAGCACGATGGCGGCATAGAGCACCGCGATGAGGGCGCCATATGCGATGGCCACGACCGGATTGCGCGCCAGGTCCTGCCACCCTTTTCTTAGCCAGATGAGCGGTTGTTCCATCGTCAAGAAACGGATTTCAGGATGATAACCGGGTGAGACGTGATAATCGGATACGTCCCGTTCGATATTGACCAGCTCGTCTCGCCACAGACGGCGGTCATCGGGATGAATGGATTGCGGAGCCATGAGAGCACCTCCTGAGAGACAGTGGGTGCATCCCTGCAAGTGGATGACTGTGTACAAGCCCCGGGAGAGTCTGCCCCCACGGGGCATAGGGAAATTTTCCGTGTCCTGATGCCCACAGTCTAGTCGATAACCGGACGCTGGCAAGGCGCAAGGGAGGGGCGCCGTCAGCACACGGCGTTCAACCCCTGCGGCAATTCCCGGCCATGCTGTGACTAGCGACTATTGCACCATTCTGGCGTAGAGATCATGCTCATCGGCGGCGGTGATCACGGCATCCACCGCATCGCCCGGCTCCAGGCCACCACCGTTTTCAATCACCACCACGCCGTCGATCTCCGGCGCCTCGGCATAACTGCGGCCGATGGCGTGGTCACCCTCCACCTCATCCACGAGGATGGTGTAGCTGTTACCAACGCGCTGCTGCAACTTGTCGGCGCTGATGGCGCTCTGCACCGCCATGAAGCGCTCCAGCCGCTCCTGCTTGATCGCCTCCGGCACCGGCTCGGCCAGTTCATTGGCGGGGGCCCCCTCCACCGGGGAGTAGGTAAAGGCGCCGGCGCGGTCGAGCCGCGCCTGACGCAGGAAATCGAGCAGCTCCTCAAACTCCTCCTCGCTCTCGCCGGGGAAGCCGACGATGAAGGTGGAGCGCAGGGCGATCTCGGGGATCAGCTCACGCCACGTCTCGATCCGTCGGAGCATGTTCTCGCTATCCGCCGGGCGGCGCATCGCCTTGAGCACCCGCTGGCTGGCGTGCTGCATCGGCACATCGAGATAGGGCAGGGCGTAGCCCTCGGCCATCAGCTCTACCAGACGGTCCACCTTGGGGTAGGGGTAGATGTAGTGCAGCCGTACCCAGGCACCGAGCGAACCGAGCTGTTTGACCAGGGTTTCGATATCGCTCCTGAGCGGGCGTCCCTCCCAGAAGTCGGTGCGGTACTTCACATCGACACCATAGGCGGCGGTATCCTGGGCGACGACGAGCAGCTCCTCGACACCGTCGTTGACCAGCTTTTCCGCCTCCTCCAGGATCGCGCCGATAGGACGGCTGACCAGCTTGCCGCGCATCGAGGGGATGATGCAGAAGCTGCACTGCTGGTTACACCCCTCGGCGATCTTGATGTAGGCGTAGTGGCGCGGGGTGAGCTTGATGCCGCTCTCCGGGATGAGGTCGGTGAAGGGGTTGTGCTGCGGCGGCAGATGGCGATGCACCACCGCCATCACCTCCTCCAGGGAGTCGGGGCCGGTCACCGCCAGCACCTGCGGGTGGGCGCTCTGCACCACCCCCTCCTTGGCGCCGAGACAGCCGGTGACGATCACCTTGCCGTTCTCCGCCAGCGCCTCGCCGATGGTCTCCAGTGACTCCTCCACCGCAGCGTCGATAAAACCACAGGTATTGACCACCACCAGATCGGCATCGTCATAGCTGGGGGAGATACGGTAACCCTCGGCACGAAGCCGGGTGAGGATGCGTTCGGCATCGACGGTGGCCTTGGGGCAGCCGAGACTGACAAAACCGACGTGGGGGATCTTCTGTGACATGGTCTAAACCCGGTGGAATATGAAGGTATCTGTGCTCATGCGGCAGGGCCATCCTGCACAGCAGTGGGCATTTTACATGTTTGTCAGCCACAGCGCGCCCTGACTGTGGTGAAGCGCACGCTTCTCTTCAGTGCACGCAGTGACACAACGGTGGAGACCGCCGTCGCAGGCCCAACATGAAACGCGCCCGAGGCAACGCCAGCCATGCCGCAACGGGGAAACATGCGGGGATTTCCCTGGGGCTGTGCTATGTATACTATGAAGTGAACAGTGTGCGAGGAGCCCAGATGAAGTATCACAAACTTGGACGAACCGGTATCGATGTCAGCGTCATCTGCCTCGGCACCATGACCTTCGGTGAGCAGAACACGCTCAAGGAGGCCCACGAGCAGCTCGACTTCGCCCTGGAGCAGGGGGTGAACTTTATCGACACCGCCGAGCTCTACGCCATCCCGCCGCGGGCGGAGACCTACGGCAAGACCGAGGAGTTCATCGGCAAGTGGCTGCAGAAGCGCGGCAAACGCGATGACATCGTCCTCGCCAGCAAGGTCTGCGGCCCCGGTGCCGACTGGCTACCCCATATCCGCAACGGCCAGACCCGCCTCGATCGCCACAACATCACCAAGGCGATCGACGGCAGCCTCAAGCGGCTCAAAACCGATTACCTCGACCTCTACCAGCTGCACTGGCCCGAGCGCAAAACCAACTTCTTCGGCAAGCTGGGCTATGTGCATGACCCGGATGACCAGCCGGTGCCGATCATCGAGACGCTGCAGCTGCTTAACGACCTGGTACAGGCGGGAAAGGTGCGCCACATCGGTCTCTCCAACGAGACGGCATGGGGCGTCATGCGCTTCCTGCAGCTCTCCGACTGCATGCACATGCCGCGGGTGGTCTCGGTACAGAATCCCTACAGCCTGCTCAACCGCAGCTTCGAGGTAGGGCTGGCAGAGGTTGCCCACCGCGAGGATGTGGGGCTGCTGGCCTACTCGCCGCTGGGCTTCGGCGTACTTTCGGGGAAATACCTCGATGGCGCCACGCCCATAGGGGCACGCCTGAGCAACTGGCCCGACTACGACCGCTACAGCAACGAACAGGCCCTTGCTGCCACCGCCGAGTATGTGCAGCTGGCGCGGCAACACGGCCTCGATCCGGCGCAAATGGCACTGGCCTACGTCAACAGCCGCCCTTTCCTCACCAGCACGATCATCGGGGCCACCTCCATGGAGCAGCTCCGGGCCAACATCGACAGCATCCAGCTTGAACTCTCTGAAGAGGTGCTGACGGGCATCGAGGCCATCCACACCCGTTACCCCAACCCCAGCCCGTAACACACAGGTAGCCCTTTATGACAACGGAGTCACGCCATCTGCGGCTTGCCGAGGGGATGCAACAATGCACCGCCCAGTGCCTGGCCAACCTGTTCAATTTCGAAGCACTCAAGGTGGCCCTGGAGCAGCACTACCGCGTAGTGAGCTATGTGGATGTGCTGCATATCGAGCAGGCGGGCTGGGAGGCGTTTATCTTCCCCTACGGGGTGTTCGTCGGCTGGGGGATCGGTTATGACGCCGAGCAGACCCTGCGTGAGGAACTCATGCAACACTGCAGCGGCGCCCACGAGACAAAATTTATCGACCGCTTCAGCTACGCCGAGGAGGCCGGCAGCACACGCATCCACAACGACCACATTGAGCTGGCTTCCAACTCCACCCTCGACAAGCTGGCCGTCGCCCACGGTCTGGCGCAGTCGGTCAAGCTGATGGAGTTCGAACACCAGGCGCAGCGCACCATCGAGGAAACCAGCTACATTCCGGAGAACATCGCCCGCTACGGCCGCGCCAATCTCAGCCGCAAGGCGATCGCCAAACTGCGTGGCATGCTCTACATCGTACGCAGCGACATCCACCTGCACTTCTATCTGCTCGACACGCCGGAGTTTTTCTGGGAATACCCGGAACTGCAGGAGATCTACAACAACATCAGCAACTACCTGGAAATTGAGCAACGCGTCCGTTTGCTGAGTGACAAGCTCGACCTCATCCATGAACTGCTCAACATGCTGGCCGACGAGCAGAACCACAAACACTCATCGACACTGGAGTGGATCATCATCTGGCTTATCGCCGTAGAGATCGTGATCTTCATCTTCTACGACATTCTCAAGCTGTTTTGAAGCCCGCCCTGCACCAGCGACACGACATTCACACAAGACCGCGGTCACGCCGAAGACAACTACCCGGGCGCACGGCTCAGCTGACGCCCGGGCCTTGGCACTGCTAGCGCAGCACCTCCACCGCCTCGGCCGGCGCCATCAGAATCAACAGCATCGCCGCCAGCAACAGCAAGGCCGGGAGCAAATCCCTACGCCAGGAATCGGAATGTTTCGAGCGCATAACCACCTCCGCATAAGTACCATCCATGTAAGGCAAAGAGATAGCACAGATGCGGCAGCTGTATAGGTTACAGAGGAAAAATTCTTTTTATGACAATGAAAAAAGGCGGCCACGGGGCAAACCCGTGACCGCCTTTTTGCTTCCTTAACGGCAAGTTAGCGCTTCTTTCCAGACTTCTTCTTAACTGGAGGTTTTTTTCGCCTTCACCTGCTTTTTTACCGGCGACTTTTTGACCGGCCGCTTCTTGAGCGGGGATTTTTTAACCGCCTTCTTCTTCGTTACGGCCTTCTTGGCGACGGCCTTTTTCGCTACCGCCTTCTTTGCCACAGCCTTCTTTGCCACAGCCTTCTTTGCCACAGCCTTCTTCGCTACAGCCTTCTTCGCTACCGCCTTCTTGGCGACGGCCTTCTTGGCGACGGCCTTCTTCGCTACAGACTCCTTGGCAACAGTCTTCTTCGCTACCGCCTTCTTCGCTACCGCCTTCTTCGCTACCGCCTTCTTCGCTACAGCCTTCTTCGCCACAGCCTTCTTCGCAACGGCCTTCTTGCTAACGGCCTTCTTCGCTACAGACTCCTTGGCAACAGTCTTCTTCGCCACCGCCTTCTTGGCGACGGCCTTTTTCACCGGCAGCTTTTTCGCTTCCGCCTTTTCGCCCTCCGCCTCATTGGCCACAGGTTTCCGGGCGGGCGTCTCCTTGTCCGCCTCCGCGCCAGCGGCTGTCGCCGGTGCGGGCTCCTGTGGTTCATGGCTCTGTTTCATCGCCGCGATCTTCTCCGCCGCAGTGCGAATCGCCTCCTCGCTGGCCGCTGCGGTGGATGCGGTCGGCTGCTGCTTCAGCTGCTCGATGATATCGACAATCTGCCGGAAGATGTCGTCAATCTCGCCCTGCCCGCTAATGGTGTGCAGCTTGCCCTGGCCACGAAAATATTCGACAAGCGGTGCGGTCTGCGCCTCGTAGATACGCAGACGGTTACCGATGGTCTCCTCGTTATCGTCGGCGCGGTGCTTGAGCACGCCGCCGCACTTGTCACAGCGGTCATCCAGTCGCGGAGGGGAGGTGAAGATGTTGTACATCTGTCCGCAGGAGGCGCAAGTGCGCCGCCCGGTGAGTCGTTGCATCAGGCTGTCCAGGTCCACGTCGATCAGGATCGCCGCATCAATCGGCATCCCCATCTGCTCCAGCATGACATCCAGCGCCTCGGCCTGGGGGATATTGCGGGGAAAGCCGTCCAGGATAAAGCCGTTATTGGCATCCTCACCGCTCAGGCGCTCCCTGATGATACCCAGCACGATCTCGTCACCGACCAGCTGTCCGGCCTCCATCGCCGCCCTCGCCTGGATTCCAAGGGCGGTCTGACCTTCCACTGCGGCACGCAGCAGGTCGCCGGTGGATATCTGCGGGATCTTGTACTTGTCGATCAGTAACTTGGCCTGTGTCCCTTTTCCGGAGCCTGGTGCCCCCAACAGCACGATTCTCATTGCAGTTCCTCACTCCTGTTGACTCGCATTTTTATTGTTGCATCAGTCATACCCGGCCCGTTTGGAGCAGGTTAAGTTTTTTGCATGGTGGTATATACAAATTGCATTACCGTTACTACGCCCAAGCGTTTAAGCTAATCCCACTTTTATACTCAAGTCAAACACAAATGCGAGTAGCCAAACGTCGCGGAACGGCAGCTTATTCAAAGACGAAAATGTTCTTTGACGCAGGGTGAAAACCAGTAGCCCGGCAAATCTTTCTGACATTAATAATATTGCTGAGATGTAGAGCGTCTGGCAATAAGCCAAAACAGCGCTAGGACTCGCTAGCCGCGGAGTGCAAGGCCGGCCACCGCTACCGGCTCAGCCCCCCGCATTCACCCGCAAGACGGTGCCGGGTGGGAGACGCATCCGAGACTTGAGTGAGTATGTCATCAGCGTGCTGCCGCCCGCGTCCGACCAACGCTCCGTGCGCCGGTGCGAGGGGCGCGAGCCCAACAACAGAATCAGAAACGGTGTAACCAACATTCCGGGGAGATGGAGAGAACTATGGCGAAGAAAATGAATGCCTTCTATGCACAGTCCGGCGGCGTCACCGCGGTGATCAACGCCTCAGCCTGCGGGGTGATCGAGACCGCGCGCCAGCACAAGGACAAGATCGGTAAGGTCTATGCCGGGCGCAACGGCATCATCGGCGCCCTCACCGAAGACCTGATCGATACCACCAAGGAGTCCAAGTCGGCCATCGCCGCCCTGCGTCATACCCCCTCCGGCGCCTTTGGCTCCTGCCGCTACAAGCTCAAGAGCCTGGAGGCCAACAAGGCCGAGTACGAGCGGCTGATCGAGGTCTTCAAGGCACACAACATCGGCTACTTCTTCTACAACGGCGGTGGCGACTCGGCCGACACCTGCCACAAGGTCTCGCAACTCTCCAAGAAGATGGGCTACCCCATTCAGGCGATCCACGTGCCCAAGACCGTGGACAACGACCTGCCCATCACCGACAACTGCCCCGGCTTCGGCTCGGTAGCCAAGTACATCGCCATCTCCACCCGTGAGGCGAGCTTCGATGTGGCCTCCATGTGCGCCACCTCCACCAAGGTGTTCGTGCTGGAGGTGATGGGGCGCCACGCCGGCTGGATCGCCGCCGCCGGTGGCCTGGCCTCCGACGAGGAGACCGAGATCCCGGTGGTCATCCTGTTCCCCGAGGTCCCCTTCGATCGCAAGAAATTCATGGCCGCGGTGGACGAGAAGGTCAAGCAACACGGCTACTGCTCGGTGGTGGTCTCCGAGGGGGTCCACGATGCCGATGGCAAGTTCCTTGCCGACCAGGGGCTGAAAGACGCCTTCGGCCACGCCCAGCTCGGCGGGGTTGCCCCGGTAGTGTCCAACATGATCCGCGAGGACCTGGGCTACAAGTACCACTGGGCGGTGGCCGACTATCTGCAGCGCGCCGCCCGCCACATCGCCTCCAAGTCCGATGTGGACCAGGCCTATGCCATGGGCAAGGCGGCGGTCGAGCTGGCGATCAAGGGCAAGAATGCCGTGATGCCCACCGTGGTGCGCACCTCCGACAAGCCCTACCGCTGGAAGGTGGGTGAAGCGCCGCTGAGCAAGGTGGCCAATGTCGAGAAGATGATGCCCAAGAGTTTTATCAGCAAGGACGGTTTCGGTATTACGCCAAAGTGTCGCAACTATCTGGAACCGCTGATCAAGGGGGAGGATTATCCTCCCTACCATAAAAACGGCATGCCCAAATATGTGAGGCTGAAAAATATAGCCGTAACGAAAAAACTCGATGAGTTTGAGGTGAAATAACCACGATAAAGGGGAGCGCAAGCTCCCCTTTTGTTTTGTGGTGAGTGGAAATGACAAAACGCAAATAACAAGCAACAGCGAAGATATCCACGGGAGGTTATGAAATGAGTGCAGGTATATGGTTTGCCCTGCTCTGTGCCGGCGCCGCGCTGGTTTACGGAGCGATATCGGTCAAATGGATCCTGGCCAAACCCAGCGGGAACGATCGGATGCGCGAGATCGCCGGTGCGATTCAGGAGGGGGCCCAGGCCTACCTCAACCGCCAGTACACCACCATCGGCATCGCCGGTATCGTACTGCTGGTGCTGATCGCCTGGTACATCGGCATCGCCACCGCCATCGGCTTTGCCATCGGCGCGGTGTTCTCCGGCCTGGCCGGTTACATCGGCATGAATATCTCGGTACGCGCCAATGTGCGCACCGCCGAGGCGGCCAATGAGGGGCTCAACGCTGCGATGCAGGTCGCCTTCCGCGGCGGCGCCATCACCGGCCTGCTGGTGGTGGGTCTGGGCCTGCTCGGCGTGGCCGGCTACTACGGCCTACTGGTGATGTTCGGCGTGGAGGACCCGCTCCACCCGCTGGTTGGGCTCGCCTTCGGCGGCTCACTGATCTCCATCTTCGCCCGACTCGGCGGCGGCATCTTCACCAAGGGTGCCGACGTGGGAGCCGACATCGTCGGCAAGGTCGAGGCCGGCATCCCCGAGGATGACCCGCGCAACCCGGCGGTGATCGCCGATAACGTGGGCGATAACGTCGGCGACTGCGCCGGCATGGCCGCGGACCTGTTCGAGACCTATGCGGTCACCGTTATCGCCACCATGCTGCTCGGCGGTCTGCTGCTGGGCAACGGCGACGGTCACGCACTAGTCTATCCGCTGGTGCTGGGCGGGGTCTCCATCATCGCCTCCATCATCGGTACCTTCTTCGTCAAGGCGCGCGAGGGCGGCAAGATCATGAACGCCCTCTACCGCGGGCTGATCGTCTCCGGCGTACTCGCGGCCATCGCCTTCTACCCGGTCACCAGCATGATGATGGGCGACAACGGCAGCCACAGCGTGCTGGCGCTGTGGGGCTCGGCCCTCATCGGTCTGGTGCTGACCGCCGCGATGGTGGTGATCACCGAGTACTACACCGCCACCGAGTACAAGCCGGTGCGGCACATCGCCGAGGCCTCCACCACCGGTGACGGTACTAACGTGATCGCCGGCCTGGGTGTATCGATGAAGTCCACCACCGCACCGGTACTGGCGGTCTGTGCCTCGATCTGGGGTGCCTATGACCTGGCCGGCCTCTACGGCATCGCCATCGCCGCCACCTCGATGCTCTCCATGACCGGCATTATCGTCGCGCTGGACGCCTACGGCCCCATCACCGACAACGCCGGCGGCATCGCCGAAATGGCGGAACTGGACGATAAGGTGCGCAACATCACCGACCCGCTCGATGCGGTGGGCAACACCACCAAGGCGGTCACCAAGGGTTATGCCATCGGCTCTGCCGGTCTGGCCGCGCTGGTGCTGTTCGCCGACTACACCCATGCCCTGGCCGGTGCGGGGGAGACCGCACTCGACTTCTCGCTCGATAACCACATGGTGATCATCGGCCTGTTTATCGGCGGTCTGGTGCCCTACCTGTTCGGCGCCATGGCGATGGAGGCGGTGGGACGCGCTGCCGGCGGCATCGTCAACGAGGTGCGCCGCCAGTTCCGGGAGATGCCGGGGATCATGGACCACAGCCAGAAGCCGGATTACAGCCGTGCGGTGGACATGCTGACCAAGTCGGCCATCAAGGAGATGATCGTTCCCTCGCTGCTGCCGGTACTGGTACCGGTCGTGGTGGGGCTGACCCTGGGCAAGGAGGCGCTGGGCGGCCTGCTTATCGGCACCATCGTCACCGGGCTGTTCGTCGCCATCTCCATGACCACCGGCGGCGGCGCCTGGGACAACGCCAAAAAGTACATCGAGGACGGTAACTTTGGCGGCAAGGGCTCCGATGCGCACAAGGCGGCGGTCACCGGCGACACCGTGGGCGATCCCTACAAGGACACCGCCGGTCCGGCCATCAACCCGCTGATCAAGATCATCAATATCGTCGCCCTGATGATTGTGCCGATCCTGTAGGCGCCACAGGGGCGCCCCGGTTGGCGCGCCCCTCCCCTTTCATATCCTGACAGGGCCGGTATAATTACCGGCCCTTTCTTTTTTCAGCAATGTTCCGAGGCCAGCAATCCATGAATCTCGACAGAGTCTCTTCCGGTAAAGACGTCCCCAATGACATTAACGTGATCATCGAGATCCCGGCGCACAGCGATCCGGTCAAGTACGAGGTGGACAAGGAGACCGGTGCCATGTTCGTCGACCGCTTCATGAACACCGCCATGCACTACCCCTGCAACTACGGCTATGTCCCGCACACCCTCTCCGACGACGGTGACCCGGTAGACGTGCTGGTGGTCACCCCGGTGCCACTGATCCCCGGCTCGGTGATCCGCTGCCGCCCGGTAGGTGTGCTGAAGATGACCGACGAGTCCGGCGACGATGCCAAGGTGCTGGCCGTGCCGATCGACAAGCTCTGCCGCATCTACCGCAACGCCAAGGACATCAACGACATGTCGCCGGCACTGCTGGAGCAGATCGCCCACTTCTTCGAGCACTACAAAGACCTGGATGAAGGCAAGTGGGTGCGTGTCGAGGGCTGGGGCGACGCTGAGGAGGCCAAAAAGGAGATCATGGCCTCCATGGAGATGTACCAGCAGGCGCCTGAGAAGCCGAACTTCTAGGGCGCTGACTGCATACGTTAGCAAGGGGTGTGGTGGAAAATGCTTTCATCACACCCCTTTTTTCTTGTACTTTATCCCCATGAAAATCTGTATCGTCTCTGACAGCCACGATCGGCGCGACCTGCTCGCCACC
>OBLN01000461.1_pt1 | contig 14738 bp, 21 predicted proteins | sample 1519301 | NCBI WGS metagenome assembly OBLN01 (sample SAMEA2452533, study PRJEB22499) | sediment metagenome | reverse complement strand
GTCACGTAATTCGATCATATATGCTCTCCTTTTACCATTTGCCGTCCCGGACCTCGCGGGCGATGCGCAGTACCGCGTGGTCGGGCATCTTTTTGAGGTCGCGGATCAATTGGGCGAACAGTTCCGGGCGCCGGCGGATGATCTCCTGGACGTCTTTGGAGATCTTGCCGCTCAGGGCCAGCAGCACGTCGGGGTCTTCGCCGAGTTCTGTGGCCAAAAGGCGGATCTTTTCTTCCGTGAGGTAGGCCTTGTGGTCGCCGCGCTCGATCTTGCTCAAATAGGAGGGCTCGACGCCGATGCGCGTGGCCACCCGGCGCAGGGAAAAGGAGCTGTCCTGTTTGCGCAATTTCTCCCGCTTTGCCCGCACAAAAGAGCCGAAGGTGGTTGTCATAGTATGTAGTATATAGTACACATAGAAATCTGTCAACAGAAAAAGTTGGAAAGTTGGAGAGTTGGAAAGTTGGAAAGTTGGAAAGTTGGAGAGTTGGAGAGTGGAAAAGTTGGGGAGCTGTCGAGAGAAAACCATTGAAAAGTCGAATACCCTCTACGGGTACTTTGAGTTGAGAGAGTTGAGGAGGAGTGGGTGGCCCTGGAATCAGCGGTAGACCTGCTTGCGGTGGCCCACCCGCACAACCAGGATAATCAGCTCCCTGTCCTCGATGCGGGCGATTATGCGCATGTCTCCCACCCGATATTTCCAGAATTCGCCATATTTTTTACCTTGAAGTGCCTCGCCGATTGAACGGGGATCATCGAGGGGTTGCACACGGTCCCGGAGAAATGCGATGATTCTTTGTGCTACGGGAGGATCCAGCTTGCGTAGCTCTTTTATCACCCCGGCGGATACTTTAATCAACCAGGCCAAGTTCGCGCTCCACCTCTTCCAGAGTTTTGCCCTTGTCATTGCCGGCGTAGTACTGGCCCAGGCGTTTTTCCGCCAGGTAGATGTCCTCCAGTTCGTCCAGGTATTCCAATACGGCTTCACGAACGTAGAAGGTCTTGGTGCGACCCGTGGCCTCGGCCAGGTCGGCCAGCCTCTTCTCAATATCTTCGGGTAAGCGGACCGCGATCATCGCAACCTCCTTTGATATACATGTATATCATGTGTGCATATAATAGCGTGGATTAAAGCAAAAATCAACGGGCTCAGTCTTTGGAGATCTTCTTCTGAAATTGTGGAAATTCCGTTTCCTTTTTTCTAGAATGTATGGATTCATTTGGGTTGATGCGTAATCGGCTTGGCGCCCGGATGCGGGCGGGGAGGAAGGGATGAAAAAAGGTTTGGCAATCGCGGCGCTGGTTTTACTGGGTATCGGCTCTTTGGCCACGGGCGTGGAGTGTCCCGGAGAGAACGTCATTGAAAAAATGGCCTCCACCATGAAATCCTTTCAGGAGGTGGCGCCCCTTGATTTCTCGACAATCCATTCAAGCGGAGCCCTGATGAAAAAGGACGGCTCAAAAATATCGGTCTGTCTGTCCAACGGCAAGGGCTTTACTGTTCAGCAACTGGCCAACGATTTTGTGCTTCCCCTGAAAAGCAAAAAGGAATTCATCGCCCAGATCGTTTTTTCAATGGGCGGGGGGAAAAAGATCACCACTGGGGAATATTCCCCCCAGGCGGGGTACGGAAAACCCTTTTGGGTGTTTGCAGAGGTGAAAGTGGCCGTGGGGGAGAAGGGGACCGTTGTCTCGCTGGGCATCAGTGAGGGAACCGCCCGGATTATCAAGTTGACTGAAGACAGGCTCTGCGGGACCTTTGATTTGCGGAGCAAGACCGGGTCGGCTCTGATATCGGAAATCAAGGGAACCTTTAACGTTCCCTACGAAGTGTCGCGGTGGTAGGGGCGCACAAAACTGGGGTCGGGTTTAACATTATTACTTTTAAGGATTCTCCATTTTTTTAACCGTCCTGTGAATCACGCAGAGCAAATCTCCTGCCATATTCAACATGCCATAATGCAAGACCTGAGCCCAATTTGGTCATCAACGGCCCCAGTTTCGTTGCCATCGCCCTGGGGTTGATGTAGATTAAGGAAAGAAGGAAGACAAGTGCAGGACGATGCGCAAATGAATGAAGATCTTAAAGCAAAACTGAAGAAGCAAGGAGCGGAACGGTTGGCGGATGCGCTGCTCGAGTTGGCCCAGAGGGACGATGCGGCAAGTGATATGGTGGATCGTCTGACCGCTACGCCGGAAAAAAACATCCGGGCTTTCAAGCTGGGGTTGGCCGGGTTGAAACGGTCCCGGCGTTTTATTGATTGGCGGGAGTCACGAGATTTCGCGCGACGGCTTGATGGGTTGCTGGATGACCTGGAAGCCGGGGTGGAGGACCCCTGTACCGGAGCGGAGCTGGTGGGCAAGTTTTTTGAGGCGGATGATGCCGTTTTGGGACGTTGTGACGACTCCAACGGCATGGTGGGTGACGTGTTCCGGATGCACGCCCGGGACCTGTTTGTTTATTATGCCTCCCAATGCAATGAAAAGGAAAAAATCGCCGAATTGATTCTCAGTCTGAACCGCAGGGATGATTACGGGGTAAGGAGCATATTGATCGACTGCTCGGCGGCATGCCTGCCCGAACCGCTCGTGCGTGACATGGTCCGGAAATTGCGGGAAGCCGCGGACCTGGAGCATGATGAGTACGCCAAACGTCACCATTACCTTCAGATCGAATCCCTGGCCCGTCGGCTTAAGGATGGGAACCTCCTGGAGGAAACGTGGCTCGCCGACCAAAAAGAATTACCGACGTTCGCGCTGATTGATATTGCCCGGACCTATCTGGAGAATGGCGATGCCCAAACGGCCCTGGATCGGCTGAACAGGATTCCCGCTACGGAAACATTCCAAGCCCATGAGCGGGAAGAATTGCTGATGAAGATCTATCGGCAAATGAATGAAAAAGACAAATTGGCCGAATTGCTCTACCGGCGTTTCAAGGCGTATCCTTCCGTGGATAGACTGGATCAATACCTGGATGTTGTCGGCCGGGACAAGCGGGAAGATATCACGGCCGAAGCGGTTGAGCGTGTCATGAAGGGCAATGTTTTCAGAACGGGAGATGTTGAGTTCCTGCTGGAGTTGGGACGCATGGATGATGCTGAAGCATACCTGCTGAAGCAATCCGATCGTTTGGATGGTGACGAATACAACAGTTTGCTGCCATTGGCAAAGACGATGGAATCGGCGGGTCGCCTTCTGGCTGCGTCCATTGTTTACCGCAGTTTGCTGGTTTCCATTCTGGAGCGCAAGTTCTACAAGGCCTACGGCCATGCGGCCCGCTATTTGCGCAAACTGGATAAATTATCTGATGGCATTAACGAATGGCGTGAGTTTCCCGATCATGAGTCGTTCAAGCGGGAGTCGCTCCGGGTACACGGGCGCAAGACCAGCTTTTGGTCAAAGTACGAAAACTCAAAATAGTTGTGTTGAGGAGAGTATTGAATGAGCAAAGGCAAGGTGAAGTGGAGCGATTTGGAGATGGCTTTTGAATTCGTAAGTTCCCAAACCTTCAGCGATAATTCGGCGTACGTTTCACGCAGCACGGGCAAAACTTTCTGGAAGGGCGACGCGGTGGATGGTCTGGAGGAGCTGCCACCGGACTTGGATTCCAATCCCGATTACGTGGCTGTTCCCAACAAGTACGACCTGGACCTGGGCAACCGGTTGGTCATGGATTTCGCCCGGGGGGAAATGCCCGAACATTTCGAAGATATCCGGGATATCTTTTCGAGCCGGGGCGCTTACCGGAGGTTCAAGAATTTTCTGCTGGATCATGACCGGCTGAACGACTGGTATGCGTATGAAGAGCGCCGCACCCGCGAGGCCCTGCTGGAATGGTGCGCGGAAAACGACATCGAAGTTGAGGGCTAGAGGCGCCTGTCGTTAACGGTATACCTGCTTGGAAGGAGAAGGGGACGATGCCGCACAGTATGACATAAGGGTAATGTTTCTGGCTTATGGCGATAGGCAAGAGGCAAGGGGCGAGGGGCCGGGGCTGGTGGGGACGACCGGCTGGTTTGGAAACCGGGCACCGTCCCCCTGTTGCCTGTCCGCTGTTCAGGCCTATGCAGGCCCGGGAAGGCGGATCGAGTACCTGGTCAGTTTGACCGTTCCTTCCCTGTCTTCGGTGGCCATGAAGACATACCCGTCACCCATGAGTATGCTTTCGATGGATTCCCCATTATCCGCTTCGAAGGCTCCCCGGTGGATGTACTCGCCCCTGGAGTTGAATATGTCCACGTGTTTTTTCGAGCGGCTGTCGGGGTCGGATTCAAACAGGTAGATATTGCCGTTTTTGTCCACATGAATGTCTGAGAAGAACGAAGCGTGGGGGGGGAGCCCCTCCATGATATTTTTCAGGAAATTGGCGGGCACATCCCCCAGGTTGTTTGCCAGCTCCTTTTTGTAGGCGGCGGATACGGGGTTCGGTTTTCGGTCGGGAATACTGAAAACGGTAATCTCATTTCCTTTCAGGTCGGAAATATGCAGGCGGTAGGTGTCGTTCATTCCATAGTAGATTCGCTCTCCGCTTGCGTGAACCAGCATGAGGGGGGTGATGTCCCCGATGACGATGGCGACCGTCATCTGGCGTCCGGCATTCTGTTCGGTGGAGCTCGCTTTTTCAAAGGGGCTGAAGGAAGCGATGGGAACCCGTTTCCCGGTGTCGAGATCCGCCACAATAATCCGGGAGGGTTCTTTCGATCCCCGGTCATTGGTGGCAGGGGCGGAGACAAAGGTGTGCTCGTCGATGAAAGCGCGGGGCTTCAGGGTAATGGGAAAGGGGACGCTTTTTACGTAATTGCCGTTGGTATCGAAATAGTGCAGGATGGTGCGGTCGGCAAACAACACCTTGTCGCCCACGACGTAAAGCTGTTCGCCGCCGAAGAATTCGCGGATTTCACCCGGGCCTTCCCCCTTCTTTCCGAACCGTTTCAGGAAACGGCCGCGGCTGTCAAAAATAAAAATGGCTGAATGCTTCAGGTCAGCCACAAACAGCCTATGGTCGTGGTCAACGGCCAGGTTCTGAATTTCACCGAAAAGGTCCGGCCCCGCTTCATCCACTTCCCAGATTCGTTTGGGATGAAAATCCCACAGTCCCTTCGCAGGCCGGTCCGGGTTGACCACTTCGGAAAATAATGAATACGCAAAAAAAACCAGAAAGAAAGCGACTATCACGGATCTTTTCATTTTTCACCTTTCCGTTTCATAAGACAAAAAAACGGGCCGGGAAGTTTCACAACCGGCTATGCCGTGGCCTGACCCCGGTTCAAACCTCATTTACGGATTGCGGTCCCGGCGCAATTCCAAAGTACCGAGCCGGCCAGCAATAGGATACTGAATCGTTTGCTTTTCATGTTATCCCCGGGAAATGATACGTATTCATTTGCGGAGGCGTTTCCGGCGAAGGCGGGGACGGTTTGCGGCAATTTGAACCGGAATTGAAGCGAGAAGAGATTCGGCCACTTTTGCATCTATGCAATATGAGTGTAATCGCCACTCCTACATCGGCGCTGAGTTTGTTGACGGTTGACGCGGACGATTCACTGTCATTCGTACAGCACTGTCCCTCTGGTGACAGACGATTCAGATCCTGACCGCGATTCAAGTGAGATTTATTGCGGCTGGTAGTATATAAGAGGGGGAGGGACCCATGCGCAAGACCTGGATCAGTGTGGTGGTTTTATCCGCGTCCCTGGTTGTTGCGGCCAGCGACCAGAAGCCGCAATGGACATCCCGGCAGAAAGCCGCATTTTTCAAGATTCACCAATCCCTGAGCCCGCAATCGCGTGCCGACCTGGCCCGGACGGTGAACCGGTTTGCTCAATGTTTCGGTCCGAACAATTCCCAGAACGACCCACGGGTGATCGCGCTCAAGGTGGCTGAAGGCATGGCCATCGAGGGCATGGATGTGATCGCCCTGGCCTTCTACGTCCTGGGGGCCGCGTCCCGTTCGGCCGAGGATGACCTGGGATCGCTGATGAATGAGATGCAGGAAATGAACCGGGCCAAGCAGAAGCTGCGCAATCAAATCCAGGAACTCAGGCAGTTGATCCAAAATTCCGAAAGCGCCGGGCAAAGGGGACCCAAAGTCAGAGTCTTCCAGGCGGCACCGGGCCAGCCGCCCCAGCCGGCCACCATGGAACTCTGCCGCCCGGCATGGACCCGGAACTTCCGCATCCGCTACTGCCTGGCTCTTAAAATCGAGGCCCTGCCGGACATGACGAACTGGACGACGGCGCAATTGCGTGACCGGCTCGACTTACTGCAGCGCCAACTGAAACAATTCGGCAACCTGATCCAGTACAACCAAATCATTCTCGATGATGCCATGGCCGGTCAGGCCCGCATCATGAACATCATGAGCAATTTCCTGAAGGTGCAAAACGACGTCTGGAATTCATCCATACGCAATATGAAGTAAGGACGACCGGCCGGTCGCCGCAGGTGACAGGAAGGCATACGCAAAGACGGCTTTATTTATTGCAATAACTGAACAAAAATGTTAATATAATGCTATGATGTGGAAGGATGTGCTGGAACACTTCGGGGATACGCCCCTGTTTCACGCCACTATGCTGGGGATCTTTCAAGATCATGAGAGTCATCGGCAGGTCCAGCTTTCGCGCTGGGTGCGGTCCGGCAAACTGCACCAGGTGCGCCGCGGCTGGTACCTGATCGCCGCACCCTATCGCCGCCGTGATGTGCCGCCGGAAGTGATCGCCGCCACGGTGGTTCATCCCGCCTACCTTTCTCTGGACTGGGCATTGCACTATTACGATATGATTCCCGAGTTCGTTCCCAATCCCACCCTGATCACCACGCGACGGACCCGGCGCATCGCTTTTAGAGACAGGTTGTTTATCTACCACCATGTGCGGTCGCCTTTTTTCTTTGGTTACCGCCGGGTGGCTCTGGACGGCGGGACTGTGGCGCTGGCGGACCGGGAAAAGGCACTGTTGGACAAAATCTACCTTTTTTGCCTGAATGAGCCGTTGTCACGGGAATGGCTGATGGAGTTGCGTTTGCAGAACCTGGATGACTTTGACCTGGAGCGGTTTGCGGCGTACGCGGATCGTTTACGGGCCGCCCGGTTTGCCGCGCCTGTCGCTTTGAGCCTACGTTTCCTACGGGAATTGAAAGAGGAGCAATCATCATGAGGGATATCGCCATTCAGGTGGCGCGCGAAGCGACGCAAAACCGGCAGCACGTGTTGCGGGAATACCTGCAGAATTACCTGCTGTTTCTGCTGCAGAAGAGCAGGTATTCTTTTCACTTCTGTTTTGTCGGGGGTACGGCCCTGCGCTTCCTGTACCGTACCCGGCGTTTTTCAGAAGGCCTGGATTTTTCGGCCGCGGACACCTGGGAAGCGCAAAAGTTCCCCGACCTGGTCGCGCAACTATCGGCCCGGCTCGAAGAAGCGGCGTACACGTTTTCCCCGCAAACGCGGACTCACAAGAACGTGCAATCCGCGCAATTCCGTTTCTCGGAGCTGCTTTTCGAATCCGGACTTGCACAGCGAAAGGAGCAGAATCTTTCGATCCACCTGGAGATCGATTCCTGTCCACCCCGTGGCGCCGGTGTTGAAAAGACCGTGGCCGGTCTTTTTATGCCGGTCCTTCTCCAGCATTATGATCTGCCGTCACTGCTGGCGGGAAAGATCCATGCCTTGCTGACCCGTCCCTACACCAAGGGCCGGGATCTGCATGACATCTTCTGGTTCCGCACGCAGCACAAGGGGATGCAACCGAACCTGATCCTGTTAAACAACGCCCTGGAGCAGACGGGATACTCCGGCGAGCCATTAACCGCGATCGATTGGCTGGATGTGGTGCGTGAAAAAGTCGCCGCGATGGCCTGGAAACAAGTGGAACGTGACGTGCTGCCTTTTCTGCAGTATTCCGATGACCTGCTGACCTTCACCCGCGAAAACCTGCTCCAATTGTTGAAATAAGGGGGCAGGTATCAGGGGCAAGTTCCACGGTGTTTCTTCCCGAATCTGTTGAACACTGGAGTGGTGTTCCCGCGCCGGAATCAGTAGAATAGGGTCATGAACCACAAATTGATACAGTTGGAGTATCGTCGCGGAATGCTGACGGCGGGAATGCAACCTGACGATCTGCCCATTCGAATTTGGAAAGAAGAAGAGGTCCCAACGGAGGCATTGGCCTTGGTCTGTGCGGAAGGTTTGCTCGAACTCGGCGGGGTGTACGGTGATCCTGACATGGGCGATCCGGTGGAGTACGATTACTTAAGATTGGTCCTAAACAACCATTCGGTTGAAATCACCGTGTTCAACCGCGGAATTACCCTGTTTACGTCGGACGATGAGAATGTGATATCCATCCACCGGGTGTTGTCAAAACTGATAGACTGATACCTTTCGCATGGGGAAACGTACTTCTGGGGGAAGAATGGACAAGTTCAACAATGATCCTGTTTTCAAGAAGCTTAAAGAGCAATTACAACGGCTCGGGCCGAAGGATATGGATGCGGCTCAGGCTATTGTCGGTCGCATGGTGGAGCGGATGAATACGCTGCCGGTGGATGATTTCGATGGATTGACGCCTGAGCAGGTGGACGTAATGATGTCGAGACCTTTCGAAATCCCGGACCTGGTGCGTTTCCATCCCGACCGGATTACGCCCGGAAATACGGCGGTTATGCGGCTGTTTCTCGGCATTGCCGATGCTTGCGGGGACAAGGGCATGAAGGCGACACCCAGCGGTTATTTGCCCCGGAAACTGATGCGAACCCTGGCGGAGGACATGGCTGGTGAAGAGGCTTTTTATGAACCCGGCAAGTATTGGGCTACCAGGGAAGATGAATTTTCGTTGTTGTTCATGACGCGCCATTGCGCAACTTTCGCCGGCTTGATACGTAAGTACCGCGGGCGATTCATGCTGACCCGCAAAGGCCGAGGTTTGTTGGAAAAAGAGGCTTTCGGTGAAATCTTTCATGGCTTGTTCGCGGCCGCTGCAGGCAAGTGGAATTGGGGCTGTACGGATGGATTCCCGGAGTTTTACGCCATCCAGTCCACCTGGCTGATTTCCCTGCGCTGGTTGCAACTTTTCGGCGCTCAGCCAAGGGATGAATACTCTTTTTACGCCCGGCGTTTCCTGAAAGCTTTTCCAGCTATTCTCCGGTTTATTCCAAAAGACTCATTCACCAAAGATCCCGAAAAAATGGTTCGCCGGGCTTACGGCCTACGCGTATTTGAACGCTTTGCCTTGGCCTTCGGACTGGCGGAGCGGGACGGGTGGCCTCGGGACATGTTTCACTTTCATCTCGCAGGCGATTGTTTAATCCGTAAAACACCGCTGCTGGACCGATTCATTGAATTTCGCGTGTAGGCGATACAAATGAAGGAGAGGATTGAATGAGCAAAGGCAAGGTGAAGTGGGATGATCTCGAGGCGGCCTATTTGTTCGCGAATGGGACCCCAATCGGTGTCGCCTCGGCATACGTGTCGCGCAGTACGGGCAAGACTTTCTGGGGGTCCGATGAGATGGATAATCTGGAGGAGTTACCCCCGGATGTGGATACCAATCCGGACTATGTGGCTGTTCCCAACAAGCGCGACCTGGACCTGGGCAACCAGCTGGTAATGGATTTCGCCCGGGCAGAAATGCCCGAGCATTTTGAGGATATCCGGGATATTTTTTCGCGCCGGGGCGCTTACCGGCGCTTCAAGAATTTTCTGCTGGACAATGAACGCCTGGATGACTGGTACGCTTATGAAGCGCGCCGCACCCGAGAGGCCCTGTTGGAATGGTGCGCGGAAAACGACATCGAAGTAGAGGGGTAGAAGGCTTGTCGTTAATGAAATAGCTGCTTGGAAGGAGAAGGGGGACGAAAAACTTTCAATGGAAAATTGTTGATTTATCTTTGCGATGTGGATACAATGTAATTACAGCGGTTTAGGGGAGACATGGATGCGGGTACGGGTGATCAAGATCGGGAATTCGCAGGGGTTGCGGATTCCCAAGCCCATTCTGGAACAGACGGGGATCAGGGATGAGGTTGAAATCGAAGTGGAACAGGACCGGATCATTATTCGCCCGGTAAAGAACGCCCGGGAGGGCTGGGATACCGCGTTCCGGACCATGGCCGAACGGGGCGATGACGAACCCCTGATCGGCGAGGCCGTTGCGGAAGCCTGGGATTCCGCGGAATGGGAATGGTAGTCGAGCGCTTTGACGTGTACCTGGTCAACCTCGACCCCACGGTCGGGTCGGAAATCCGCAAGACCCGGCCCTGCCTGGTGATCTCCCCCGACGAAATGAACAGCCACATCCGAACCGTAATCGTCGCGCCCATGACCACGGTGGAACGCGATTATCCCACCCGGGTTGTCTGCACATTCCAGCAGAAAAAAGGCCAGATCGTTCTGGATCAGATCCGCACCATCGACAAGGCGCGGCTGGTCAGGAAACTGGGAACCATAGACCCGCGGGCCCAGTTTGACGTGGTATCCGTGCTGCAGAAATTGTTCGCGTTCTGACATACCCCGGAGTGTAAGGGGGACGCCCTTGGTCCCCGGATAGCCGAGTACCTGGATAACATGGGGATCGAGGATTTCGTTGATGCCTGGGCGCGGAAATACCCGGAAACCGCCGAGAAGCTGGGAGTTAAAATCGGTTTGATTGATTCTTTTGTTTCCAGGTTTGCCAAAAGGAAACGGGGATGGTTGAGACGATTCGACATTCAGGGCATGACCCCGATTATCGGGCGGTCAAGTGGTTGGGCAGGTTCCTGAGGAAATCCTCACAGGGAAGAATCAGGATGTGGTCTCTTTTCAGTTTTTCCCTGCCCCGGGGGCCGAAGAGGAAAAAATGTTCCTCTGGAATCTGAAAATCTCTTTTTACATGCTCCATATTTCCTCCGGCCAACAAATTTGCACGAAGTGGAAGCGCTACTTCCAAAATGAGCCTATAATTGGAAGTACTGATTCCATATTTGCGCAAAAAAGGCTTATTATCAACAAAAAAGCAAAAAATGGGGGAATCAGGGAGGCAAGTCCGGGAATACCAGATCGGGAAAAACTGGTTTGGGAACCGGGCACCGTGTACGGCACGCTGGCCAAGATGGAAAAAGAGGAGTTGATCCGCGTGACCGCGGAAGAAAAGCGGCGCAAGGTGTACGTGCTTACCGCAAAGGGTCGCGACCTGCTGAGACTGGAGGCCCTGCGCCTGAAAGAATTGGTGGAAAACGCCGCGCGCTATGGGAGGCTGACGAAATGAGCATGGAACGGAAAAGGGTGTTTCGCTGGTGGTGGTCCTGGAACGCTGAAAAGACCGCCGCATGGCTGGAGAAGATGGCGGCCGACGGCTGGATGCTGGAACGCACCAATTTCAACATGACGGTTTTTTATTTTCTTCGGGATCACCCCCGGCGCATGAGTTTCTGCGCCGATTTCCAATCCAGTGGCATCACCGAATACAAAACGTTTATCCTTGATGCCGGATGGACCCTGGTCATGGAGGCGGGAGGCTGGTTCCTGTGGGCCCGGGAATATGCATGGGATGAAGAGAAACCCGCGTTTTTTTCCGACACCGATTCCCTGGTGGCGCGCAACAACCGGGTATTGCTCCTGATGGGAGTGATCCTGATATCACAATTCGCCGCTTTTCAGGTCATCGTGAGGCGGCTGATGGAGTCTCCTTCACCCTTCATGGTGGGCTTGTCCATCGTATATTTCCTGATTTTCGGACTGCTGGGCTATGCCGTGGTCCGTACCCTGCAGGAGAACCGCCGCCTGAAAAAGCAATTGTAGTGAGAGTGGGGCCGGGCCTTGTGGCTCCAGTCTTGATGAGGGGCCTCACGGGGCGAACCGGATCGGATCCCGACCGAAAAGCAGGTCGCACAGGGCATGCAGCGAACCGACAAGAAAAAACGGGACGGCCGGCAGCAGTTCTTGTAGTTTTTCAAGATTTGCCCCCAAGGTCCCGGGTCATTGACATCGTTGTTTCTGAAACCTAGAATGGCCCCGTGAAATCAGGCACGAGGACGGTCATGAAGCTCCAGGTTCCGGCGATCCTCCTGGCGCTCATGGTTGCACCGGCCCAGGCGCGTTCCTTTCGACAGGAGCAGCTCCGCTATCCCCGGGTACGCGCGGCCTACGCGCAGAAGGCCGACTGGATGATCGCCAGACTGGCGGAGAAGGGCCTGAAGCGGGAGGAGATCCACATCCTGCTGCGGGCGTTTAAAAAGGAAAGGGTTTTGGAATTATGGGTGAAAAAGCCGGATCAGGACAGATATATCCACCTGCAGGATTATGCTTTCTGCTCGACTTCAGGGGTATTGGGGCCCAAGCGGCGGCAGGGTGACTGGCAGATTCCAGAAGGTTATTACCACATCGATCGCTTCAACCCATGGAGCCGCTTTCACCTTTCCCTGGGAATCAACTATCCCAATCCCCTGGACCGGATCCGCAAAACCGCCCCGGACCCGGGGGGAGATATCTTTATCCACGGTAGTTGCGTCACCGTCGGTTGCATTCCCTTGACGGACGACAAGATCAGGGAACTCTACATCTTTGCCGTGGAAGCGCGGTCCAACGGACAGGAACGGATTCCCGTGCATATTTTCCCCCTGCGCATGTCCGCGGAAAACATGAAGAATCTGGAAATGGAATCTGCCGACCGGCCGGACCTGATTGCGTTCTGGAAAAACCTTCAGACCGGTTACGATTACTTCCGGGAAAACCGGAAGATCAGTCGAGTCCGTGTTTCCCGCCAGGGAGAATACATTTATCACCGCCAGTAAGGGAGACCGCCCCGACACTTGTCTCCTTGATATCTGTTTTTATTTCCGTGTGGTGCATGGTTTCTTCTGCATGGTTGTATTGCGGATTACAAATAGAGATGGCGGGGGCGAAAGGCAAGGGGGATTAAACGATGTTGCCTTGAGCCGGGCGGGAAGCGCCCAGCGAAGTGAAAAAGAATCATGCAAGATCCGGCCACTGCCTTCTTTCGTTTTAAATTAACGATAGAGTGAGATTTCCAACGCTGGAATTCATATATATAAGTAAAAAGAGAGTCGCTCCCGACCTACGGAAGCGTCGGGTTTTTACGGGCAAGAACCTTCCGGCTCCGCTGCTGAGTCGCTCTCGAGAGTAGGGGGTTGGCATGAAAAAGGTGCTGGGTTTGGGTTTGTGTCTGTTGCTTGTCGGAGGGGCGGTCGTGCAGGCCGCTGTTGCGGGCGATTGTCAGACTGTGCGCATGAAGCTACCTGAACTGCGCACAATGCCGTTACCGGACCTGCGGTTGCGGCAGTTCCTGCTCTATGGTGAGCCTGTCGAGGCCACGGTGAACCGGGACGGCAAAACCGTGCGTCTGCTGAAGCAGGATTTCCGCCTGACCGTGGAAAACGTCGGCCGGGCCCCGGCGGCATCACACCGAATCCAGATCAACTACGCGGTTCCGGGGGTGAATAATTACCGCTTGTTTATGATGGTGGGTCGGGCTTCCTGGTTCCTGGAGATTCAAGGCGACATTGATCCCGGCCATAGTCGGACCATCAATGGAGATGTGTTTTACGAGGATTCCTTCCGCGGCACCCGGGGAGAAGTGTACGCCTTGGTGGACGTGCGGGACGAGGAATTCATGCCCGACTACGGGCGGGTGCGGGAAAGCGACGAAGCCAACAACGAGTCCGTCCATGTTTCCGTAACGCTGCCCGAGCTTTTCCGCCTGAAAGAACCCGTGCTAAAGGCGCAGCCCGGATATTCTCTGAACCTCAGCTCGGGCTCGCTTGGTCTGTGCGCCAGCCTGCTGGAGGGCCGACTCCACCTGAACAATGACAACGGGCACTCCGATTCCGACCACTTCACGCCCAATAATCCCTTCCGGGCCGACGACTGCTCTATCCGCATTAACGATTTTTATGCGGAGTTCAACTTCCCGGAAACCTGGTTTAAGCTCGGGGCCATGGACTACCATTACTATGTGCGGGATCTGGACGCGACTTTCGGCGGCAGCCGGGGTCGGGACCTGTTCCAAGTCCGGGACGGCAAACTGGTCATGACAATCCGTTTCGAAACGGGGGGCCGGGTCGAGCTGCGCGGCTGGGAATATACGGGAGGTGTTTTTTATGACCTTTCCGGCCCGGATATGGATATCACGCGCCTGGATGTTCAGGTTTTCCTGACCCCGCTCCTGCGGGATGACGGCATTTTCACCTATTCGGAAGCCCGAGTGAGTACAAACCTACAGGTCTCTTTTATCGGGGCGTACGATACGGTGTTCATGAACGATATCCTCATGCGCGCCCGTTCTCGGATCACAGAGGGGATAAACGGCCAACTTCAAACCTTTCTTTCGAGCGACGAGGCAAAACGGAATTTCGAGGTGCAGGTAATGGCCGGTCTGCGCCAATGGGTGCAATCGACCAAGGGCCGGACCATAAACCGCCTGACGGGCATGACCGTGGCGGGAGATCGTATCACTCTCGCTTACCGCTGATAGAGGCCGGGCCAGCTCACTGAGGATGGGGGACGGTGCTGAGGATGGGGGACGGTGCTGAGGATGGGGGACGGTGCTGTAGTGCGCCAAGCAAGCTGGCGCGATTCAGGGGGTTAAAATCCCCCACGGGCAAAGCTTAGCCGGCAGCCCGTTATCCAAGTTGCATTTAAGGAGGCGACGAATTAAATGGAGCCAACGGCTGAGAGATACCAGGCCGCAACGCAAGTGAACGTTGTAAGTCCCGAAATCGTCCTCATTGAAAAGGCCGACGGAGTT
>OBLN01000460.1_pt1 | contig 14759 bp, 7 predicted proteins | sample 1519301 | NCBI WGS metagenome assembly OBLN01 (sample SAMEA2452533, study PRJEB22499) | sediment metagenome | reverse complement strand
TATCTTTCAGAACGTGTCCGGTGAAGTTTCTGGCAGATATATGAAATTCCATTTCATGCACATAGTCGCCGTCGCTGATGCCGCTCAGGGTGACGCCTTCAATAAGCTCTCTTGTAAGAATTGTCTTTATATTTTCAGAGACGGGCCTGATGAACTCCGGCTCGAAAGAGTATTTTTCGATTCTGGCTGTGACCGCATCTTTAACTGTCTGGTCTGTGACGTTATCAAGGGGTATGTTCTCCATGCACTCGTGGAGACAGCTTCCGGCCTTTGCCCCTTTGGGAAAGGTGAAGATAGTGTGATAGGCTTCTTTCGGCTCTTCGTACGCGATGAGCTGTTCGGTGTCTTTCACGGATGAAACGCTGTGGATCAGTCCGGAAAAGCTGTTTATGTGCCATGGAGTTGCGATGTGTCCGGTAAATTCTCTGTTTTTCTGTATGTCTGAGGCCGCTTCCGGAATAAATCTCTGGAGAGGTCTGTCCGGAAAGAGCGTAACATCAATTTCCATATCGTCCTTAAAACTGTCCGGTCCGAAATTTTTTCCGAGCAGGTGGCTGAAAGCCGCACTGTCGTTGCCCTTGGCCGTTCCCCACGCAGTTACGCAGAGCGCCTTTGCCCTTGTGAGCGCAACGTAGGCTATACGCAGATCTTCCGCCTTGTCCTCGTTTTTCTCCGCCGCCTTTGCGTCGTCCGACAGAGAGAGGTCGATGACACGCTGTTCGTGCTCGTCATGATATTCGCAGAAGGGGTCGCTTCCGACTCCTCCGGACGAGGCGAATATCAGAAAGGGGGCGAAAACTATGTTGTATTCCAGCCCTTTACTTTTATGTATGGTGGTAATGGTGACAGCGTTCTCGTCGCTGTCCATTTTCAGCTGGTAAGTGTCGGTTTTCGGGTCGGAGTTCTCTATCTGGTCGGTGAACCAGACAAGAAGCTGTGACGGAGACAGTTTTTTATCCGCTTCCCGTTTTTGCAGAAGCTCCGTGATGTGGAGCAGGTTCACCAGCTTTCTTTCGCCGGAGACGGCCTGCGCCATGCGACTGAAAAGCCCCGTCATGCGGGCGGCACGGAAAAACATAGGCGCAACGCCCTTGGACCGGAATATATCGGAGAGTTCCAGCATGTTCGAGAAGACGTCTTCCCATTCGTCGGTGTCGGTCATGGCTGACAGACGTTCCGCGGTGTAACCGAAGATGTCTGTGGCCAGAGCCGATCTGAGCGCTTTTTCGTTGTATGGCGATATGGCGGCCGAGAGCAGTCTTGCCATTTCATGGGCCTGCCTTGTGTTCAGCACGCTTTCAGAGCCTGTGATAACGCAGGGTATCCCGCATTTTTGCAGATAGCCTCTCACTGTTCTGGCCTGATTTCCGCTTCGGACCAGAACGGCGAAGTCGGACGGCCTTACGTGTCTTTCGCCTTTGCCGTCGTCAATCTTCGCTTTTTTATTAAGAAGTTCCGCAATTTCTGACGCGGTGGACAAGGCCACGGTATCGTTGGTCACAGACTGGCCGTACCAGAACCTGAGAGGTGACAGCTTTTTGCCGTTCAGTGTCACGCTGAAATCGTGCAGACCTGTGGAGTCGTTGTATCTCAGCTTTTCCAGCATGAAGGCTTCGCCGCCGCTGAATATCTTGTTCACCGCCTGAACCAGGTTTCTGTCCGAGCGGTGGTTGACAGTCAGGGTCATGGGGTCTCTGCCTGAGGATGCTTTCAGATAGGTATAGATGTCTGCGCCTCGGAACGAATAGATAGCCTGTTTCGGGTCGCCTATCATAAAGAAGGGTCTTCCGGCCTTGCCGAACGACTCGTTGAATATGTCGTACTGATGCGGGTCCGTGTCCTGAAACTCGTCGATGAGCGCCGCGTCGAATCGGTGGACAAGGCTTCTGCGCATGTGGCTGTCGGACTCCATTACGGCGTCACGCATACGGATGATCAGGTCGCCGTATGACTGGCTGTTCACGTGGAGTTTGTATTCGTCCAGAATCCTGTCGCCGTAGTCTTTCAGCATGACCAGCATGGCGGTACGGAAGTCTTTTACGGCTTCGGCGTATACCTTATAAGCCTCGGCCCAGACCTCCACAGCCGCAAAAAGCGGATGCTCCGGTTTATCACAACCTTTTTTTACTCCGCCGTCCAGATAGCTGTCGGTGAGCAGTATCATATAGTTTGCGCCGTCCGCCTTTTCCAGATAAGACGGGTCGTCGAGTCTTATCTGGGCGCAGAGTCCGCTTAAAACTTTTTCCACTGAGGCCTGTTTATATTTATTGCCGTTCATGGGAGCGTTTTTCTCGGGAAACAGCAGGTTTCGCACAGACATTATGTCTTCGGCGGAGAAATTTTTTACACCGCTGAAAGCCTCGTTCAGGGCGGCGGTATGTTGTTCCAGCTCCGCCTGAGATATTTTAGGGCAGTTTATGAGTTTTGCCGACGGGTTGTTCTGTAGTTTTATCAGAAAATCCAGAAATTTTTCAGGACTGTCTTTTTCGAATAGTCCGGCAGTGGCCGCCGGAAGCGGATAAATATATCTGCGCCAGAAATCCTGCGCAGGTTTGAGGAGCAGGTCGCGCAGGTCTCCCGTCATCTCCGTGTCGTAGGCTATGCGCCCGCTGAACGAGTTTTCGGTGAGCATGCGCTGGCAGAAACCGTGTATGGTAAAGATGCTGTTGGTGTCGAAATCCCTGATAGCCGTTCCCAGACGTTTTATCGCCTCGTCTCTGCTGTTTGCTCCGGATTCAATATATTTTGCGGTGAAATCGTCTTCCGAACCTCCGCGGATGAATCCGTCACGAAGCTCAGCCAGCCTTTCGTAAATCTTCGCTCTCAGTGCCGCCACGGCCGCCTTGGTGAAGGTGACCACCAGAATCTTGTCTATGGGCGTGTTCTTTTCCACTATCATGCGGGCGGTGAGCGCTGTGATCGTGTATGTCTTTCCTGTGCCTGCGTTTGCCTCTATCAGGTTGGTGCGGTCCAGAGGACAGGTAAGCAGTTCTATGTCGTTACTCACTTTGTCCTCTCATGTGTCTGGCGCAGTCGCCTAAGATAAGTTCGCCGTTCTTTATCAGCTCATCGTAGCTTACGCCGTCTCCGAAACAGATGTCGAACGAAGGCAGGGTGTCCGCCGTTCTGGCGTATCTGCGGTCCTCTTTTTTCACTAATTTCAGCCTGAAGTGATCTACTGCCTCGTAAGGATTGAACATAAGCGGCTCATAAAGGCCGTTTATGAAGGTTTCCATAAGTTTATCAAGTATTTCAGATGAATCTAAAGGCTCGATTGTAAATGTTCCGGTTTTGGTAACGGATGTGCTGGTGAATGGCGATGCTGTGTTAAGAAGCAGATGTCTTATCCAGAGACGCATCAGGTCGTTCGCCTTCAGGTCTCCGGTTTTCAGATGCACGTGTGTTCCGTCCGCCGCCCCATGTATCCTTCCGGATAGAGTAAGCCCGTTGTGGGTGTAGGAAACGTCGGTGTAGCCGCCTTGCGGCATAATCTCGTTTATTGCGCTCATTATGCTTTCGGTGCTTTTGGCTGTGTCTGATGCGTAGTGAACCCCCAGTCCGCCCGCTGGCAGTCTGCCGGAGGCGAGGGCATAGTCCAGAACGTCATCCGGCCTGCCGTTTTTCAGAGCGGCGTTCAGTGCAGCCTCTTTCAGGTTATATCTTTCCAGCCCGTTCAGGTTCAGCTTTTCCGTGCGGCTGAACATGCCGGAGGACAGGTTTGGGTCGACGCCCAGAGTGAAGTTAAGAAAATATGCCGGAGGGTCGATGAAAAACCGCTCGAAGGACGGCAAATCGACGTTATCCGGTATCTCGCAGTCTATTTTTGATGAGCAGAATTTGCTGTCTGTCCGCTCTTTTAAGAGGTTTTGCGCCGCTTCGTATCTTTCGGGGCTGAATGTAAAGAGCCTGCCGCCGTCAAAATACTGCCCGCTGAAACTGTGGAGCCTGTGTTCCGTGATCATATCTTTGATGCCGAAGCGTTTTTCGATGTGCCTCAGCAGTTCGGTGATAAGGACGGACGGAACCTGTTTTTCGTTGTCTGTCTCACTTCTGCCAACGTAGCTGAGATACAGCTTTTCTCTTGCGCTGATAATGGTTTCCAGAAAAAGATATTTATCGCTGTCCCTTCTGTTTCTGTCGCCTCTTTTCGGGTGTCTGGCCATGAGGTCGAACTCCGGAGACGACTGGACACGGGGGAATGTCGTGTCGTTGAGGCCGAGTATGCAGATGACCCTGAACGGTATGCTTCGCATGGGGAGCATGGCGCAGAAGGTCACTTTGCCTGTGACGAATCCCTTGTTGCCGCTCACCTCGCTCAGTTCTGCGTTAAGCGCTTCGTATACCGGTCGGAAGCTGATATTTTGTCTCAGGTCAGACGACTGTTCTTTTATATCCTCTATCACTGATGCCAGATAGACCAGATCGTCCGCGTACTGCGGCGTTTCGCTGAAAAATTCTGAGATCATCTTGGAAAAAAGGCCGCAATGTTCGGCCGGAGTCGCGTTTGTCAGCAGTTTTTCACGGAGATCAGCGCAAAGGCTGATGAAGCGCATCACGCCACCCAGCTCTTCCGCCATTGAGAACGGCACGTTGTCTCCCGCCGCCTCCGAGTTATAGATGTGTCTGTCCGTGCCTTCCGCCAGCCCCAGCGCAAGTCTGCGCATTGCCCGTTCAAAGGTGTACGGAGCGTCGGACGTTATGCCTTCCTCTCTCAGCCCGTTTTCTGTGAGTCCCCAAAGGGCGCTGTTTCTTTCCAGCACTTCTTTTGCTGATGAGTGGGCCGATATGCCGAATTTTGAGGCGATTATGTCTTCTGACAGCAGTTTTGTCACGGCCGCCAGTGAAAATTCTCCGGTTATTGTCTCTATCAGGTCGGTGAAAACTCCCGCCGGACCGCTGGTCTTTTTGTACGGAATATCGGCGATAGTGTACGGAATGGCCGATCTGTCGCTGTATGGGTTGTCGAAGACCGCCCTTATGTATGGCGAATAGGTCTCTATGTCCGTGGTCATGACCAGCACGTCTGAGGGCTTTAGCTCTGAGTCGGCGTTGAACAGATTCAGAAGATAGTCGTAGAGCGCCTCCGCCTCCCTCTGCGGGTTGTGGCACGACGCCACTGTTATGGAATTGTCGCCTGCCGACGGTGATGTGTCCGATCTTTCCAGTGTGGCTATCTCGTTCTGTATGGCGCAAAGCAGTGTGTCCGGCTCAGGTATCTCATAAAATTCCTCGGCGCCGCTCATGCCGTTCATCTCTATCAGGCTGTCGAAAAAATCTCTGCCCAGTATGCCGAGGTTGTCCAGAAGCTGGTGGTTCTGAAACAGCAGAAGTTCTTCCGCTGTGCGTCTGCTCCGTTTTTCTTTAAGGCTTATCTCGCGGTCGGACACGCTGTCACCCCAGTAGTGCTCTGTGGGACTCAGCAGATAGAAGTTTACGTTGAAAATGTCGCCGGCGGCATGGAGTATATTCAGAAACATAGGCGGTATCACGCTTATGCCGAAAAGATGTACGTCGTCGAGGCCTCTGAAACAGGCTTTGCCGGAGGCGATAGCTCTGTACATTTTATCCAGAACGACTGTCTTGCACCTGTTTCTGTCATTGAAGACACTGCGGAAAAGTTCCGCCTGCCATTTTTCTTCCTCTTTGTCGTTGTGCGGCTCGTTCAGCCAGCGGAGGACCATTTCCGGCCTGTACAGCTGGTACTGATCGAAAATATCGGCGATTCGTCCGGCAAGACGAAAGGTTTTTATGCTCTCTCTGTCGTTTTCAAGGTATTTTATGATCGGTTCGTTGAACTTTTCGTCCGGTATCTGGTTAAGTTTACTGAAAACCTGCCATACCAAAGCTGATTTATCTGTCCAGAGGTCTGTTTTGCCCGTATATCTTTCCGCCATGCGCTTTATCAGGGCGGCTGGGAAAATATAGTCCAGATTGGCGGATATTCCTGTATTTCTGGCCAGATTCAGCCCTATCCACCTCTGCATACCGGACGTCTGCACGCAGACGGTGGATCTTTTCAGAGGTTTTGCGGTTTTTTCTATATTTTTTTGAAGACAGATAGAAAGTTCTTCCAGTCTGTTGCCGATATAAAGTTTAAACATACAAAAGATTATAACCGCTTTGTACCCAGTTTAAAAGCGTTCTGTTAAATATTAAGTACGTCGTTGACGTTATTGAACAAATGTAACATAATAAATAGATGCGAGAATATATGAATTATCGAAATAACAATGACGAATGTAAAGGCGCGCCTGTGATAAAGATGAACACGGAGGACAAGACCGAGTTCCTCTGCAATATATTTCACGGCATACAAGACGCTATCATAATACACGACCTTTCCGGCCGCATCCAGAGCTATAACATGAAGGCGCTCTCCATGCTCGGTATCGGCATGGGTACACTTGAAAAAGCGGAGAGCATCAGAAATTTTTCGCCGGACGATATTAATTTCGAGGTTTTTGACAGATATTTCAAAGAGGCTCTGGACGGGCAGGACCGCACCTTCACATGGCAGCTGAAACGCCAGTCGGACGGCGAGATAATCGACGTTGAGGTCTTTCTTACGAAGATAAACAGGTCAGACGAGAGCGTCGTCCTTGCCTGTGTCAGAGACATCACGGATAAAAAGAAGATCGAGACGGAGCTTATAAATTCTGAGAAAAGATACCGTCAGCTGGTGGAATATTCCCCCGACGGCATCGTTATACACAGAGACGGGGTCATCAAATATATCAATCCGGCAGGAGCGCGCATCCTCGGCGGAATGGAAGAGGATGTGCTCGGACACACTGTTCTGTCGTTCTTTCCGGAGGAAGACAGAGAAGACATACAGGCACGTCTTAAAAAGCTCTATGACGAGAACATCAGCATGCCTATCATGGAAGGCAGAATGGTTAGGCTGGACGAACGCATTATCTTTGTGGAGTTCGCCGCCATTCCTTTTATTCTGGAAGGCCGCACCGCCGTGCAGGTTGTCATCAGAGACATCACCCAGAAAAAGATACAGGAAGAATACATTAAGCACATGGCTCTGCACGACACTCTGACGGGGCTTCCGAACCGCGATCTGCTCACCGACAGACTCAGACAGTCTCTGGAACGCAGAAAAAGGGACGACAAACTGTCCGCCGTGCTGTATATTGACCTAGACGGCTTTAAACCTATAAACGACACTCTCGGACACTCGGCTGGAGACGTGGCGCTTAAAAAGATCGCCGACAGACTCAGGGAATCCATTAGAAAATACGACACAGCGGCCAGAATAGGCGGCGACGAGTTCGTTATCCTGCTGGACAATGTGAGCAACAAAGAAGAGATCGAGGACGTGGCCAAACGCGTTCTGGAAAACATAAACGAAAAGCTGGTCATAGGACCCGCCTCATTTCATGTGGGCGCTAGCATCGGCATCAGCATTTTTCCGTATAACACCGCTGACGCGGAAAAGATGATGGTCCTCGCCGACAGGGCCATGTATAAGGTAAAGGAATCAGGCAAGAACAGATATATGTTCTGTCAGGAATGTGAGAATGAGCAAAACATATGACGTAGCGGACAATCTTGTCAAAATGGCGCAGAAGCTGAAATACGGCGACATCAGCGCAAAGGACAAGGTGATCGAGTACGCCGGAAAACTTATCTCTGAGGAATACGGACCGACCAGCCTGTACATGCAGAAGCTGGGGATGATAGTGTTTTCCGCCAGGGACATGACCGGACTCGCTTTCAGCGACGCTATCGACATCGGCAAGGATAAATTTGTTTTTAACGAAGGGGTCAAGAGACTGACAGCCCTGCTGGAACAGGTCCGAAGCAATATCGGCACGCCAGTTAGCTACAGCGGCGATTTTGTCGTTGTTCAGGCGAGAGACCTCAACAGCCTGGCCCGCATCACAGCTTATATCAGGGCGAAAGGCTACGAACCTCTGGTCATCAAAGATACGGACGACTGGAAGGAAAAACTGGACGAAATCATACCTAACTCCTGATGTGCTTAATGTTCGGCACGACTATGCCAGCCACCAGAAGTATCACTCCGAATATCTGATATATCACAATATTTTCGTTGAGAAATACCGCCGCAAGTATCAGCGTCACCACAGGTTCTATCGAGCTGAATATCGAGAAATAGGCCGCTCCTAGCTTTTCTATGCCTTTATACAGAAAACCAAGCGCCATGGCGGAAGGTATCACGCCCAGAGCGACAGCGAACGTAAGTTTTTCGCCGTTAAGCTCCGCCATGCCTGTGCCGCCGTTGAGCAGGATAAAACCGAGACAGGTGAACAGCATCACGTAAAAAGACGATGAAGAGGCGTTCTCCTTTTTCAGAATGAACTGGGTGGAGATAAGATAAACGGAATATGTAAGCATGGACGCTACGGCGTATGTTATTCCGACAGCGCTTATTTTGCGCAGAAAAGCGTCATAGAACACCAGACAGCATCCGGCGAGTATCAGCGCCACAGAGACGAGAGACGACATTACGAATCTGTCTTTCAAAAAAATTATGCCGAGCGCAAGCACCACCAGCGGATAAAAATATAGTATCAGAGAGGCGGTGGAGGCGGGAATGTACTCTATTGCCTTGAACAGAAGCAGGCTCTGGCCTGTGTAAAAGAAAAGCCCGATGAACGCAGTTTTCATGAGAAGTGGCAGTGTCGGCCTTAACGCCTTGCGGTCTGTCACGGTGAAATATATCAGCAGGGCCAGAGTTCCGAACTCGAACCTGTAGGTCAGCATGGACACGGCGCTCAGGTTGAGCGTGAAGCCTATTTTGCCGAATATCACGAGCGTTGCGTAACAGGACGCGGAAAGCATCGCCAGAGCGATTCCTTTGATCATCATATCTCCTTGTGAGCCTGAGAGATATGGATATTACCTGACGGTGGAAATGTCAATATGATTAAATGTATGGTGTTGACTTTTGCTCTTTGGTAAACTATACATATATCTCTTTTGATAATCGGGGCGTAGCGCAGCCTGGTAGCGTACCTGTCTTGGGAACAGGGGGTCGGAGGTTCAAGTCCTCTCGCCCCGATTTTATCTTGTTATTTGTTAAATATTGCTGATATCTTTTCAAATTGACACATTTTTGCCCATTCAAATTCCAAGGGGATACCTTTTCTTGTTCAGTCAATGTGTGTAATTATGTTTTATATTATCAGAAACAATCGCAGGTGGTGGTGATGACGAGTTATACGGTGATGATGGAGTAGATATTCTATATGGTGGTATAGGAGTTGATAAATTATACGGAGGAGATGGCAACGACACTCTGTTTGGCTGTGATAGCGACGATGAACTCTATGGAGGCGCAGGAAATGACTATCTGGATGGTCAGGGTGGAGACGATATCCTTTCAGGAGGAAACGAAGCAAATACCTACGTATTAAACACAGGAAACGACACCGCAAACGGTGGAACTGGTAATGACCAATATTTTGCTTTAGTTTCCACTGGAAATGACGTCATCAATGATGAAGGCGGTACATCTGATTACCTCTTTATAAGAGGATTGGATGATTCATATGCCGGATACATGGTCTTTGCTAACGACAATGCAACTCACACCATGTATATCTCTTTCGGAGGTACAAGTTACAATAACAATCCCGGATATATAGAATTCGACTATACAGAAGTTGATCGCATATTCTGGTACAATGAAGAAAATCCGTCAGCCAGCCTTGAGATTCGTGTTGCCAACATGAACTATCTCATTGATGCTGTGGAAGGCTTGGTAGGAGTATCAGGAGAAAGTGCCCTCAGTAATGCCACATACCAATACAATATGGCACAACACTGTTCAAAACCAATCCTACGCATATAGCTCTGTTTCACTCGGCTAATTAATAACTTGTGGATAAGGTGTTTACATCTTGTCCATATTTTAATCACGATTTTTGTTAAGATATTTCACATATAGACGATAATAGATTCAGGACAGAATTTCACTGACGGAATCATATTATGCAAATAACAGGCATCAACAACCTGAACACATTCTTCAGTTCACCTGTTGCATCTGCGGCAAACAGCGCAGGCACATCCGGTGACACATACTCATCAGATAAAATATCTGTAGCCGAAACATATGACATGTTCGGAAATCTCAAAAGCAATATCTTTAATCAAATCGTAAATGACGACACTTTTATGTCCGCTATCAGAGAAGTTTTAGGAAATGTTGAAAATGACATGCTCTCTGTTCAGGATATTGTTCTGTCTGCGGCTGAATCAGATAAATTCAGAAAATCAGGTGACGGAATTTACACAGACAAAGATAAAACAGTTATCCTTGGTGCAAAAAACGTTTATTACAAATCAGGCAATGGTGATGACGAAACTTATATCTCTAACAGTGAGAATGTCGTTTATGACGCCGGAAACGGTAACAATAAAACATATATCGGCGACAGTAAAAATGTCATTGTTACAAGTGGAAGCGGTGATGATAAATACTATCTGTCTGGAGGGAATAATATTATTTTAGACAGTGGAGATGGTAATAACTCCATTAACGCCATGGTTGGATCATCTGGAGTATATATAAACAGCGGAAAAGGTGACGACACTATAAATTTTATGGATGCTCACAACTTAGCAGTGGACAGCGGTGACGGCAATGACTCAGTGCAAGTTATTCAATCAAATGCTGCAGCAATATCCACAGGAGATGGTAACGATAAAGTCGATATATCCCAATCAGATAATATAGATTTATCCACAGGCGATGGTAACGATAAAGTCAATATATCCCAATCAGATAATATAAATTTATCCACAGGCGGCGGAAATAACGACATTGATGTATATGGCACCAATAACGCAAATTTCAAAACAGGCGATGGCAGTGACAATATCTATTTGAATACTGCTAATAATACAAATATCTTATCTGGAAACGGAGATGATGTCATTAACATCGTTTCATCTGACAATACAAACGTATCAGCCGGTGACGGTAATGATATCATCAAAGCGACAGGCAGTTTTATAGATGGTGACAGCATAACTGTTGACGGCGGAGCCGGTGATGACACCATCACTGTAGAATCATACAGTAACGCCATAATCAACGGCGGTTCAGGTAACGACACCATAACAGGTACAGGCATAATATCAGGCGGTACAGGCGATGATTATATCACTCTTTACTCCAGCCTGTTCGAAGACAACATAGCAAGCACAATAAGCTACAGCAGAGGCGATGGTAACGACATAGTCAAAGGTGTTACAGAAGACACTATAATTGATATGAACGGTATTTCCGAAGACGAATATGACATCACTGATTCTGTAAACGAAAACGGAACCAAAGTAAAAACATACACTATGAAAGACGGAAGCGGTAGCATTACGCTGATATACGGTAATAATCAGGACTACACCAAAAAACAGGAATATGACACCACAAACACATCAGAAACATCTGTAAGGATGGACGATGTGCTGATAAACGAAAGCTGATAATATGGGTCATATTATGCAAATAACAGGCATCAACAACTAAGATGTGAGAGGATCGAAACTTACTGATTCTTAAATGCTTCTGAATGATAAAAATTTGCCACACTATTTGCCACACGTTTAACCCATCGTAACGAGCCTGTAAATAGAAGTGTGTAAACCTCGTAAAATAGTTAAACTATGAGAGCGAGGTTTTTATGGTATTAGACAAGAAAAAGCTGAAAGAGATTTTGGCAGAAAACGATGTAAAAACAACAGAAGACCTTCAAGTGTTTATGCGTGAAATGATGAAAGAAGTCATTGAAACGCTTTATGAAGGAGAACTGGAAGCGCATCTTGGCTACAAGAAGCATGAACAGAACTGTAGCTTTGACGGCAACAGTCGCAATGGTCATACCTCCAAGAAAGTAAAATCCCACGTAGGCGAGATGGAGCTTGAAGTCCCCAGAGACCGCCTTTCCACTTTTTCTCCTGAAATAGTCAAGAAACGTCAGACAGATATATCCGGCATAGAAGCCAAAGTAATCTCCATGTATGCAAAAGGTATGAGTGACCGAGACATAAAAGAGCATATCTATGAAATATACGGTCACGAGATTTCACCGGAGACAGTCAGTGTCATGACTGATAAAGTGCTCCCTATCGCCAGAGAGTGGCAGAATCGCCCATTAGAGGCGGTATACGCCATAATCTTTATGGACGGTATGGTTGTCAAACTAAGACAGGATGGCTCTGTAAGAAACGTTACCGTATACTTTGTCATAGGCATCAGTATGGAAGGCAAAAAATCCTGTTTAGGGCTTTATCTTGCTGAAACTGAGTCAGCCAAATACTGGCTGACTGTAATGAATGAGCTTAAGAACCGTGGAGTAAGCGACGTATTTATCTTTGCTGTTGATAACCTTAAGGGCATTTCAGAGGCAATTACAGCCGCTTTCCCTAAGTCTGAGATACAGAAATGCGTTGTCCACCAGATACGTAATTCTTTGAGATTCGTGCCGTGGAAGGAGCGTAAAACTGTAGCCGCCGATCTAAAGAAGGTTTATGCTGCCGCCACTGAAGAACAGGCTAAGGCGGAACTGGATAAATTTGCTGACAAATGGGATGATAAATACCCAAACATCTCCAAATCATGGCGCAGCAACTGGCTTGAGCTTTCCACATATTTCAAGTATTCTAAAGAGCTTAGGAGGCTTATATACACAACCAATCCTGTAGAGAGTTTCCACTCTGCCATTAGAAAAGTTACTAAAACTAAAGGGTCTTTTCCGACAGAGGACGCTCTGGTTAAGTTGCTCTATCTGGCGGTAACCGGCATAGAGAAAAAATGGGAACTGGTCATCAGAGACTGGGGCGTGATATACTCACAACTGTATATTAATTTCGAGGATAGAATTACGGGTTTACACAGTTAATATGACAGGCTCTAAAGATCCACTGATGCCTTCGTTAAAAATCCTCAAAGTCATTTGTTTTCTTAAAAATATCTTCAACGATATATCTTGCACCAATACTTGATAAGTGGTCATCATCATAATAGAGTGCTTTTCCATCAATTTGTGTAATGCAACGTTCTTTTATTTGATTATTGCAGAAGTGTTTTTCTGGGTAAATACGAATTATATTGTTATCTGATATTGTATCTAAAACTTCATAGGTGAATGCATTACGATTTTTGAATACCTCATAAGAAGTTGAAGCAAAATCAGGGGATAGTACTTTTTTAAACATATGAGCCTTGGCAAGCATTTCTGGGACTGACCATCCAGCCTCAGGGACTGGATATACCAATATAACTTTACGTCCAGTATCAGTAATTGCTTTTATGGAGTTTTGTATATCCTGGGACAAAGCTTGTTTATAACCAATAACCTTTGTGTTTTCACTAATCCAGTTTGCTTTTTTTCCCTTCTCTTTACCGCCTTCACCGTTATTAAAGCAGTCTCTTTCTAACATAAAAGTCAAACGTGACATTATTATGACATATTTAGGTAATTGGCTTATGTTATCAAAGAAGTAATCTCTAAATTTTCTACATTCATCTGAATTATTTCCATAAGGATTACTTTTATATACAGGACCACAGCCATTGAATGTCATGTTAAGTCCTGCAATATGCTCATTTTTTGATATTTGGCCTAAAGTATCTACTAAAGCACGTGCATGACTGTCGCCAAATAAAACATATTTAGTTTTTTCATCTGTATCACCAATAATAACCTTGCTATCAGGTTTTCCTCCTTGTGTAAGAAGTTTCTCGTATTCACTACCAACTACTTTGGATGACTTTGCTATATTGAAAATTTCCTTGACTTGCAAATCAAATCTGTCTACAAAGCCATTGTGTATATGCCCAATAACCCCAATTACGAAAAAAGTAACTGATCCGAACACTGCGAATGTAAAAATCATTTTTCTGGTGACGACCTTCTTATTGCGAAATGGACCTTCAATAAAACGCCAGCTAATATAAGCAAGCAATATGGATACTGCTGAAAGTGCTAACATTAAAACCGGACTAGGTTCCAATATGCTACGATGCCGTGCAAATGCAAATAATGGCTGATGCCACAAATATAAGCTATAGCTAATTAATCCGATACCAACCATAAATTTATTACTTAAGAGTCTACCAATTAATGTTTCTGTGGTTGCAAAAATAATAATTAGCCCTGTACCAATTGTCGGTATTAGTGCATATGCCCCTGGGAAAGGCGTGCTATCATCAAAAAAATATATGGAATATACGATCAGCATTAGCCCTGTAATACTAAATACCTCACATATTTGTTTTTTTGATCTGACAAACTCAATTCGTTCATTTCTATACATAAAATAAAAAGCTATCAGTGCTCCAATGGCTAACTCCCATGCACGTGTAGGAAGAAGAAAAAAACTTGCTGTTGGATGAGTATACGAACTCCATTGGGCAACAGCAAAACTGACTATTCCTGCAAGAGCTAACGCTCCAAATATCCATCTTTTACGTATTTTCCATAGGAGAATGAGAAATAATGGGAACAATAAATAGTATTGTTCCTCAACTGCTAAGCTCCATGTATGAATTAGCGGTTTTAACTCTGAAGCGACCCCAAAGTAGCCAGATTCTTTCCAGAATAATATGTTAGAAGAAAACACAGAAACAGCTGTCAAGCTTTGAAAGAAATCTTTTGCATCAGGTGGAAGTAACCACTCCCATACAAAAGGCAAACAGCATATCATTACAAAAAACAAAGCAGGTAGGATACGTCTTGCTCTTCTCTCATAAAAAGTTACGATTGAAAATCTGT
>OBLN01000459.1_pt1 | contig 14816 bp, 13 predicted proteins | sample 1519301 | NCBI WGS metagenome assembly OBLN01 (sample SAMEA2452533, study PRJEB22499) | sediment metagenome | reverse complement strand
AGGACTTTGAAGCATTGCTGCCTTACAACATCGGCCCCGATGCCCTGAAGTAAAACCAGTCACGTTTCAATACGGGGTTTATTGAGCGCTTACTCATCAACAGACCTTTTACTGCGGCTGTCCCTATCACAAGGTCGAAGGCAAGCTGCGCACGGACCTGGCTACCTGTGACTATACCCCGAGAAAGAATGCCAACCGGGCGGGGCGCGTGGAGTGGGAGCACGTGGTGCCGGCCTGGTGGATCGGCCACCAGAGGCAGTGCTGGCAACAGGGAGGACGCAAGCACTGTCGCAAGAGCGATCCGGTCTTTCGCAAGGCGGAGGCGGATCTCCACAACCTTGTCCCCGCTGTGGGGGAAGTCAACGGCGATCGCTCCAACTATCGCTTTGGCATGCTCGAGGGGGAGATGCGCCGTTACGGGAGTTGTGACTTCGAGGTCGAGTTCAAGCAACGCACGGTTGAGCCGGCAGCGCACATCCGAGGCGACATCGCCCGGATCTACTTCTACATGCGTGCCACCTACGGGATCCGCCTCAGTAAACAACAACGCCGATTGTTTGAGATCTGGGACCGGCAAGATCCCGAAGATGAATGGGAGCGTGAGAGAAAACGCCGGATCGCTAAAGCGATCCAGCAATAGCCCTAGGTGCGCGGGACTGTGCCCAACAACTCACTGACCTTTTTCACTGGATGTACGCAGGCTAACACCTTGTTTCTTTGCTATTACATCGACAAAATCGCCTTCTCTTTTTTCTGCAAAGACGAAATGGGAAGTGATCGCATAGCCCTCTTGAGCCAACTGGATCGCCTTGGCATAGCGGCGTAGGGCGATATTCTCATGGATCAATAATCGAATCAGGCAAAGCTGCGTGCGCGAGACCGGCCAGGTGCGCGCCGACTCATAGAGCTCCTCATAGAGCTCTATCGCGTTTCGATACTCCTCATACCGTGCAAGCATGTGGTTTATCGCCTCGGCATCCTTTCCAACTTGTACATTCATATGAATGGTATCCACCCAGTTGGCGTAATCCCGTTTTGCAGAGTCTTGCTCCATGATATTACGAAAGTGAGCGTTTTGACTTCGATAGGAACTCAGCGTACCCAGGCGATCGGCACGCAGTGCCCGCTGGTAGTTCACCTCATCATCCACCTCTTCGCGCGTCTCTTCGCGACGGTTCTTGAACATGAACCTCGCGATGAAATAACCGGCAAAGCCTGCGGAGACGTGTGCCACGAGGTTCACCCCGGTGTCCCATTCACTAGTGAGTAGGTAATAGGTATCCCAGCCGATATACCAGGCGGCCAAGAAGATGGCTGGGATATAGAGGTTGCGTGCGAAGTGCAAGAACCAGACGAAGGTGCGGATCCGGATGTTGGGGGCCAGGTAGGCCGCCATGCCGATCATTCCGTAGACCACCCCGGACAGCCCCAATGTCGGGTAAGGGGCAACCCCCATCAGCATGGTCAGGGAATAGGTAACATCGCAAATCAACTCAATGGCGATAATCGACAGGATAAAGCGCCAGGTACTGCCAATGATGAACTCAATAGCCGGCGCAAAGGCAATGAAAAAGATCAGGTTACCGATCAGGTGCCACCAGTCGGCATGGGAGAGGGCGGACAGGAGCGAGCGAAAAGGGTTGGGGACTTGTGGATCATAGCTTAGCTTTGCATCCAGGCTTGGTGGCAAGTCCGGTTTGACCGCTTCGTAGTGGGTGAGGACGGTATGAATCACCTCCGTGACCTCCTCGTCGCTAAGTGGCTCATCCTCGTCCTGGTTATACTCATCGGCCCAACGCCACACAAATTCTGAGAACACTGGCTTGTCTGGAAGAGCATGAATAAAGGCCAGATCCCCCACACAGGCGCTCTCATCGACACGCAGGTAATCAAGGCTGTCCTCTTCAAGTGCATCGTCATGGATAGAGGCGCAATATGACTCGAGGACGGGCTGGATGGCCTCCTTGCGGCTCTCCTGGGCCAGATAGATCCCGACACACAGCAGCATGATAGTCGCGACAACCCAGGGGATCTTTCCATGGGAGATTTGTGCGGAGTGGGGAAGGATCAAAAACATCGGCTCAGTTCACTCGTGGTAGCTGCTTCGGCGTCTCTGCGGCCCATCGAACGAGGGCATGCGCGGCGCGTACATCATTACGATTGTAACCCAGGATCGCCTGCTGGATGAGCGCCCTCTGTTCAGCCGCACCAGTTTTAAGGTCGTCAAGACAAAGTGAGGTTGATCGATCAACCGGTGTCTTGGCTGCCATCAATGCCTGTGTATGCTCGGGTGAGTCAGCCTGTACGACAACAGGGAAGTTGGCAAGGAGAAACGCCTCATGCACCTCCTCATTCCAGGCAGTTGTGCTAGTGGCATTTAGCATGTGGTGGACATCCTTGCCATGAACCTGAAACGTAAAACAAACAAGCTGCTACCATATCGCCGAAAGAACTAGCAATCAACATAATGGACATAGCGAGGAGGGAAGTCTTCCCAAAAATCGCCTTCATCGTTACAGTGAAAGCGCAGTGGATGGATCCTGCCGGATTGGTCGGTATTAAAGCGCACGTACGCTTTGACGTACTTTTCAAATACCCCCCAGTTGAAACCGTACACCTCTGGTAATTCATTGGAAACCCCGATCAATTCAAGATCAATGCAATCGATATCCGTGACATCACAACGACCGGAGATCTCGATCAGGATCGTATCCCCCTTGTGGCGAGCATCTTCCACAATCTGGCCAATCAGGTAGGGCAGGGCGTCAATATGTTGATTCTGCCAACGTCTTCCTCTCACCGCCAGGCCAGGGGCTTGGCGCTTGAGCTCATTACGGCATGGCCATGGTTCACTAGCGAACGCGTCTTCCATAACAACCTCCTTATGCTCATCAATCGAGCAAATGGGCACTGGGGTTACTGAGCAGTTCCCCCTCACGGTAGTAGCCTTGAGCCACGTTCACCGAGCGGTGACCACTCAACATCATCGACTCACCGAGCGGCAAACCCCGACGACCGGCCTCGGTAATAAACCCGGCACGCAAAGAATGGGCCCCATACTCCGCTGGATCATATCCAAGCTTTGAAATATAGCGCTTGACGATCCGGTTGATAGTCTGCCCCGAGATCCCCTCGTAGAGTGCGCCGTTTGCCTTGATACCACGAAAAAGCTTGCCCTCACGAACCCCTGAGGCGACCAGCCAGTCTGACAGTGCCGTGGCCGCCTTTCCAAGAAGAGGGACCTCGAGTCCGTTTCCAGCTTGATCCGTCTTGCTTTTTCGAAGTCGCAGGACATAGCCACCCTTGATTCGCTTCAAGTCTGAGACCATGAGGTTTGCCAGTTAAGAGCGACGGCGGCCGCCTGAGGCAAAACCCACCATCAGCAGGGCCTTGTCACGTTTACCCGTCAGGCTTTTGTCACATACTGCGAGCATTTCCTTGAGTATTTCGGAGGTGATGGCCTGCTTTTTCTGTGCCGCCTCATTAGCATTGGCATTACGGAGGCGACGCAACAGGAGCTTGACCCGGTCATCCAACATGGGCGAAGGCTTACCTGCTTCGTTATGCGCAACAGACAGCGAGGCGAGGTATCTTTTTATCGTTGAGACCTTAAGCGGCCCTGTACCTTTTCTAAAGCCCGCCTCCACCAAGGCCATTTGTACCTTTTTGGGCATTGAACCTGTGTGATCCAAAATGAAGGTCATGGCATCGTCGACCCGGATTGGATAGCGGTACTGGCGTCTTCTGAGCCTGGTTTTTGCCCACACCCAGTAATAGGTGACATCACGCGTATAGGCACGACGTGTACTCGTGGAGGTGCCCGCCTGAAGCGCTTGCTTATAGGCCGCTTCCCACTGCTTGGTTTTTTGCTTTTGTGTGTTCATGGGATACACGATGACACCCTGAATGAGCGCCACAAAACTTTTTTATCCTAATCTCAAAACCGACAAAATGGTATAATTCGTTTTGTATTCATGAAGATAGGATCTACACGATAGTCTAATTAATAGAAGGGAAAGCGGGTGCCAGTTTTTTCTGTAACTGTGGCAGAACCTGTTCGACCAGGTCACGAGCAGAGATCCCGTCGGGATATTTCTTGAGAGGAAAACGCTGCGTACGGCGTGTTTTCCTGATACTAAGGAGATTTTCGATCATGGAATTTGTCAGTTTAGGCGAATGGCATGATGTCGCAGCACCCAAAATGAGATCCATCACATGGATATAGTGTCGAAATGTTACGGATGGAGAGGCGTGTCCCATACGGTTTGCCAGAACCTCAGCAAATTCGTACAGCCATGCTCCCGTCAAAGGCTGAACACCCAGGAACAATGCCCTTATGACATTGACACGCTCTTCGTCAAAAGACGGTGACTGAAAGCCAGGTAATGTTTCACGGAGAGAGCCGTGAGGATCCTCAACAGCAATCAGTGTCCAGTTCGCCATGGCATGACGACACCAATGCAATGATGCATTAGGACTACCCGTAATAGTTTTAAGTGCCTGGTTGACTTCATGAAAACCATAACTATAACTAATCGCACCAGGCTTATCATGATGAGAAATCAACCATTGGTTAGTCTGCCCGCCGGTCTCATTATGACGAATGGCAAGCCACTGATCGAGATACCCCTGTTCCTCAGCACTAAGTAACGTCAGAGGTAGTTTTCGACGGGCATTGGATGATTTCAGCGATTTACCATGAGGGCGCACATGCAACACACGATTACCGTATAACGTAATATCAAACAGACGTAAATTTCGTATCTCGTATGCGCGTAATCCGGAACGGGTCGCAAGGATCACTATAATAAGTCGTGACCAGGCACGGCGTTTTGATAAATCCGTCTTCGCTGAGGCTATCTCATCACAATACCGTTTTTTAAGGCAGTCATACTCAACAGGTGTAATAAGAACAGGAGTCGATGGCATATCACGACGGGTAAAGCCATCGATATCATCATAGGAGATCTCACAGGCGCCCCATTCTCTTACCAGATAGTCATGGTAGGTTTTGATAGTGTTCGAATATCGCTTTCGTGTTGCACCAGAACACCCGGAGAGTATTGTTTCATAGAACTCAAGAAAGTCCAATTCGTCCATCTTATGGATAGATTCACTCATGAAATTTGATGTTTTTCTATTCACAATGACTTTCATGAGATTATGTGCTGTCTTGACCTTTTTCCCCTCTCTAAGAAGCAATGATTTGAACCATGACAGCACCGTTACCACCAGACTAATTCCTGAAATTTCCTGCTCCATTTTGATACGTGAGTCCAAAAATTTGGTAACTTTACCACGACTTGCTATGTGCATATCTGGCGAATTATTTTTCACAATCCGTGATACATCTTGCCAGGTATAAGTCTGCTCGTCATGACTTTCACAGGGGGCTTCCTTGCAAGAGTCCGACGATTGTACGAGAGCCAAAGAAGATGAACTATCTGATTTAATACCGAACAGGCGCTTCATCCCTGAAACATTGAGAGGATAAGAACAAATATTCCCTGACGCCCACTCCAGGATGTAGCGTGGAATACTGTTCAGGCTATGCGCATATTTGATCCAGTCACGCAAACGATTCAGCGTTACCGTCGAGCCGCTAATTCTCGGAAATGTGATGCCAAGCTTTATATAATGGAGTATGGGCATGGTTTTGGTGTGTGGCTTCTTGCCTGAATATTGACCAGGGATGCCGTAACCTCTGTCGGTCCATGCATAGATGAGTGACAGTGTATTATCATGAAGCCGATATCGATGAGTGATCCTGTAACTATTTTTTCTTTCATCTTCATTATTTTCCTCAACAGTGAGCCAGAAACTCCTATCGTGATAACGTATGCAATCAACCCCGTGTTCAAGAAAATAGCGTAACGCCTTCAGATCAAGAGCACAGGTATGACGCAACAGTGAAAAAAAGATAAGGCCAAGTAGTTTCTCTGGTTCGATGAAGTTGTCCTTAATTTCCAAGGCTGCAAGAAAAGCATGATCAAGGCAGTCAATCACGCAAAGTCCTGCCATCATATGCGGTGAGTGAAGTGACGCGGGAAGATGAATCTCGAAAACATAGCTGGTAATATCGATATGCCAGTAATTTTTTTTATTTCCATATGAAAGAAAGTGGGCGAATACGCGGCGCCTGAACTCGTACCATTCAGGTGCCTCTTCATCATAGAGCGTTTCCAAAATTTTCCTTTTTTTCTCCAGATCATCAACCGTTCCAGGTATTTCACGGGAAAGCTCAGGCCACTCATTTGCCACGACTTCTCTTACCGCATCGATCTGTTTGCTGATCTCCAGTTGGTTTTTGTGTTTTTGTCTAAAAAGTTCCCAAAACGAGGTTGTACGCTCAAGCATTCGGTTTATCCCCTTGGATCCAGCCCGCATTCTTTAAAATTTCATCAATCAGTGGCGCCATGACATCCCTCGTCAAACCAATAGAAAGGCGAGAGTATTTCGAGGCAGGATCGGCTCCAGGGCTCCTGTGTCCGGCAAAATCTCGCACAAAATGCTCTGGAAGGTTTTGCTCGATTAGCTTTGATAGCATGTAATGACGGTGAGAATTGGTGTGCATGGGGTAAATATCATCAAAGGGCAATTGCATATCTTTCGGTCCCGCTTCCTCTATTCCGTTATCATAAAAGCGAAAAAAGAGTGGTTTGTTACTTTTTGCCCTGTTCGTGTCACGCTTCAGATCAGGAATAGTGATGATAGATCTGTTATTTCCCACCTCAATGTCCTCGTCTGGCAAAAAGTCAAATTTTCTGGATAGTGAACAAAGATGCTTTTTGTAATCGATAAACTGCCTCAGTGCCGCTGGGGAAACAGATAACCCGCGCGCATTTCTGTAATCATTTTTATCTTTGTCAGAGACAACGACTAGACCGTGTTGGCTATTAATATCAGTACCATTTGGCAACAGCGATGAAACCGCCCGGTTTGCCATGGCATAGTTAAGAAGCATGCCGATATGGGTGACATAGGCGTTGTGATAGGGCGCTATACCCAGTTGATAGATCTGACGTTTGCCATCTGCCACGGCCTTAAAACATGCTCCGGAAAGGGCCTTGACTGTATCATCGGCCGGCACAATCCTGGAACCTACGTAATGATCCTCATCCTCTTCTCGTGGGCTGTCCTCGACCAGTTCGCTCAGGCCGAGAGGAAGACTAACGATGAGGGTGTTCATGGTATCGATATATGCCGCGCGCAAAATGTACACAGAGAGATTCGTATACGTGACGGTCGTGCGGATGGCATGTATTGGGTGTGTTGTTAGCAACGCCGCAATGATTCGACCCGAACCCATGGCACCTGCCATTTTGTACGACCAGCAATCTCGTATTCGTGCCAGTGTGAGTTCTGTTCCGCGACGCTGGTTCGTGTTTCTCAGTAGTTGTCCAAGCACCTTGGATACCGACACCCCCCGTAGTGCCTTGTTAAATACCGGCTTCGCCTTATCACCCACCCGGATATTGGAGGCAAGTAACAATACATCAAGGCGCTGAGCTGTCTCCTGGGGAAGGGGAAGCGCCATGTTATGGACAATCTGGCGTGCTGCTTTTTCCTCACCATTTTTTCTGCGTATCCTGTGTTGAGCCAGCTCTGCTGGCACCACAAGCACTTTTTTATCCGGGATGTAGGTGAGCTCTTTTAGCGGTTGGTACGCTGAGGGGTGCGCATTGGTAACGGTCAACTTTATGACATCTTCCTCCGGACGTCCGACCAGGAAAATGAGTTCGACAATCGAGCCCAGTGCCAGTGATTGTTGTTTTCCCTTGTTTGTCAGTGCATCGCAGACAGTCAACGTGTTGATAACATCCAAAAACAAATAGTGGATATCATCATCGGCAAGCTCCTGCACACTTAGCGGAACCAGCGTATTGGCCCTGGCACGGGCATCTGCCGAATATCGACATCGATTTTCATAATCACGCGTGTCATAGCAGCCGGTTGTCAATCTTCTCGCATCCTCAGCGACCTCAACATTGAATTGCTCCGCCAACTCAGCTGGTTCAAGACCATTCTTTTTTAGCAAGACTTCCAGATCCAACGGGGGAGGAGGCGGTGTGATGGAAAGATGCTTTGGGATCGGGATCTCAGGATCTATATCTTTACACGCCTCTTCGAATGCCCCATCAAGGACATGCCATTCATCGACAAGCAATGGGCTACGGCGTGCACCTCTCATTTTCCACGAAAATGAGCTGCCGGCATGATGGCCATGCGCGCTTTTTTTTCGTGATCGTTCCAGCTCCGCGCCAACCCCCTTTTTGAGCATGATCCGGACATTATCGATATGGTGATCGACAAGCGCTTTTTCCATTTGAATTACAGCATGAGTAAAACATTGAGAAAATGTGGCGAGGTCACAGGCAGTATCGGGCAATTGGTCAAGGATATAGAGGTAAGTGCTTTTTTTCTCACCTAGAGCCCTCACGGCCCGAGACCAGACAATCCGCTGTCCTGGCGAAAAATCCATTGTGGGACGGAGGATCAGAAAACCATGGGCAAGAAGGTGGCCGTAGGCCGGGTGATCATAGCTCGACTCATGAAACATTACTGTATATTCGTGAAACTCTCCGCAAAGACCATGCAGATAGGCCTCCTCGATCTTCTGTTCGATGTAGATTCCGCGTACACCGCTGGCAAGTTCTTTTTTACAGGAAAGCAATTTTTTGGCCGTTATCTGTGCTCGCGCTAACACCTCACGATCATTTTCATTGGCAAGCACTGATAAATAGTCGCCCACCGCAACAAAATTCTGTAATACATTAATCAAACCACGAATATCCAGAAGACTGGCTTTTAGCGTAGCAAGCAACGCGATCACGGCACTGGCCTCAATAGGAATTTTTCGTTTTGAGAGAAAACGTAAAACCTGTTTGGCATTCGGTTTTTTCATTTTTTATGGCCTTTTTTTGTGTACAGTTCTGAGGAAAAAGAATGTTTTGAGGAATAATCCTTTTTTACATCAAGATCTTTGGTGTCAACACTAAGTAAACTCTGTGTGTTTGCTATTTGATTTTTTATGAGTTTTGACAAATCAGAGGCGTAATTCGGATTACGTCCGCAGGCACGCAAAAAATTTCGAACCGAATCACACAGAATATAGTGATCGACTTTAAACGATGGATCATAGAAAAGGATTTTCACGACATTTTTTAACTGATCACGATCAAATGACATACACAGAGGATCCATGACCAGATCGCTCCCCGCCCATTTCTCACGCTCTTTTTTTGTTGGTCGTGAGTAAATTTCAACCGGGATTTTCGGGAGTGGACCATGAGTTTTTGACCAGTTACGGTAGGTCGTCCAAATTTCGCTATTTCTGAAAATACGATATTTTTTCTCGCGCTCATCCCAATGAACACCCATTCGGCGTTTCTCCAGCTGCCTCAGCATCTCCTCTGAGGTAAGGACCGCCGGATCATCCAGAAACATCGTTCTCGGAACAGATATTCGTTCCTGAAAGGCGCGAATTTCCTCTGATACGCAAAGCAATGCAGGTTCAATTTTTGTCATTTTCTCGAACTTGAGCATTTTTTTCCTTCTGTTGGCATAGTCATTCATGTTCCTTTCTTGGTAGGACCTCCCCAGGATTGCTCCACCGCAGCGCAGCACCTCTGCGAGCCGCTATCTATCTCGTAATCACCGAAAAACTCGCACATTCCATCCGAAGGGAACCGTCCTGCCCCCGTTTGCGGGGGCAATCTCATCCCCTCCTATTCATCAAGACGGGGGTACCCTTGGTTTCCGGTGCGATCCAGCACGCGTTGGATCGCTATTTGTGGGCTGATAACGGAAGTTATCTGATAGAAATCAGGCAATTACGTTTTTTGAAATTTTTTTATGCACAGCGGGTGGGAGCGCTAATACGGGCAAAGATAGGGAGGAGGGGAGGAGTGTTAATGAGTGTTTTATGGCCTACGCCGGGATACGGTGGGGACCGTTCTGGAGGGCAAGGGGCCCCCCTTTACCGCCGCAGGGCGGGACGGTAGGGACGGCGTGAGAGGATAAAGAGAAAAAGTCAGAAAATGGCGAATAATTTCAACCATTTATCAGTAGCAGGAATGTCAAGCTCTTGGCAGGATGGCATACACCCCTTTGTCTTTTCCTGCCACTGCTCATTATCAAGGTCGGCCGCGAGAAAGTAGCAACGGTTGTCTTCAAGAAGGGGGGAGATCCCAACAGTCTGTTTCCCGGCGAGGTGGTCACAGATCACCTCATCGGCAAGTGGTATCAGTAGACGTTGATTACAGTTTTTGCATTTGATTTTCGGTTTGTTGCATACGCCAGGATGGCATTCGTTTGCACAAGCCGGGGAGTCACCTGATTTTCCTTTGGTTGATTCCCGGCGTATTGGATAGACAGGCGAGTGCCATGTCCGCTTGTCTTTGCCCGTTATGCCAGTTCAACCTCAGGGAGCTGGCGAGCAACCCCCTCAAGCAATGCAGCTTGCGCCAACGTGAATTTGGCGATTTCATTGACCAAGCCACGTTCTGACTCACTGTACCCCTCCCATTCCTGCAGTGATGGTACGGCCTTGCGCACGGCTTTTGTCATGCGCAGAATCTCCCGTGCTACCAGGCGCCGATCCAGATCACAGGTAACAGCAAGTTCCGCCCAGTCATAGGCCCTGATGTCACTGATAGTAAACTCATCGCCGATGGCCATCGCCAGTTCATGGTCGACCTTTGGGTAGACGCATACCGAAACCAGGTCATAGGAAGGGGCTAATCGTAACCCACCGGGCTCCACGAAGAAGGAGAGGTTCTTCCCATGGGCATCACTGTTGCCAATGAGGTATTGCAGCAAGACCCAGCGCAGCAGGCCCAGGCGCATTGCAGCAGAAGAGAGTGCATCACTTGAGATCGAGAAGAGCCGCTCAATACTCATCCCCTCTCTAATATGGGCGACATCGCGGCCGCTGCCGAAGTTGCGTTCATATTTGTGGCTTACCGAGAGGTCGAGACACTGGCAGGCGTCGACCACATGGATCCGCTCAACATGGTCATCTCTCAGGTGACGGTCGAATCGCTCCACCACCAGAACCGGATCGGGGACGCGCAATATATCCGCTGGACTGGCTAGCAGGCCAAGTTCGCCAGCAAGGCGCAGGCAGAAGTGTTCATTGGCGACCAGGTGAGGGAGGTTGGGGCTGAGTGGCTCCGGCTTGAGGATATGGGTGGAGGCCAACTGTCCCTCTACCAGGTAAAGTCGCCCCTCTTCGATGTAAACGGCCAGTTTGTCCTGGTACCCAGCGATGGACATTCGTACTTTCCCATCCCAAACGAGGAAAGGTTGGTTAGCACGGTCGTGAATCCTGGCGTGAAGCTCTTCGTAGGTCACCTCCCGTTTGGCGTCGTGTACCTGTGATGGGCTGATACCCTCTGGCAACAGGCTAAGTGCGCCGGTGGTTTCTCCGCCGAGCGCTGCTAACAACCCGTAAAGGTTGGCTTTGGAGACGCGGTGTACGGAGGCGGCATCATCCAGTGCCTTGCCCTCGGGCAACAGGTTCTCGAAAAAACGGCGTACCGATACTGAGTGGCGCTCATCATTTAAGTCAGCAGGCCGCTCAAAGGGGAGAGCAGGGGAGACGGGGTAACCCGTGCCAGAAGAAGACCACTCGTCGTCATAGTCGAAGGCGAAGAGCCCGCTCTCATCGAAATAACGAAGTATTCCGACTCGACGACTCCCTATCCATGCCGTCAGCTGATGACCACTCATCTATCCCTCTCCAGGTGTTTCAGTACTCGGGGAAGTTCTGAGCGCGGTACCGCGAGCAGGGATAGTCCTAATTGGCGCGCAACGCTCAGTGCCTTCTCCAGCCCGACACTGCGTGATGTGCCATTCTCCAGTGCAGAGAGTAGTGATACCGAGACGCCACAGAGGGCCGCTGCATCATCGATGCGAAGCCCCTGTTGGGTTCTCAGGCTGCGGATATAAGCACCGAACTCCGCTACAGAGTCGATAGTGGCCTTGTCTGGCAGGGGCGTTGGGGTGATAGTGCGCGCCATAGTTTCTCCTTTTAAGAAACTATAGCTGCAACTCTCTATGCGCGTCAATAATTGCTCAGATACAGAAACAATGTGTCGATTTTTGCAAAATCACCTATAGTTTCTTCTCTATGAGTAATATATAGCGCGAGGAAAAAGCAACTCCCTCACTGTTGCCCAGCGCGTCACTCAATGACTTGAAAGTTCTCGCTTTGTTCTCTATGCTGCTTGAGAACCATTCGAGAACTTTTTTATGACGCCCCAACAGCAAAATACCCTTAACTTCATCCGGGAATACCTCCAGACCCACGCGCATGCGCCGACGCTGGAGGAGATCGGTGCGGCCGTGGGTGTCCGCTCCAAGGGGGCGGTGCATCGCCTGGTACAGGCTTTGGTAGACAAGGGCTATATCAATCGGGAAGCCGGAAGCTGGCGGGGCCTGAGCCTGGCCGGGGAGGGGGGTGCACCCATTCTGCCGCTGCTCGGGCGGATCGCCGCCGGGCAGCCCATTGAGGCCATCCCCGGCGAGGAGACCCTTAACCTCTCCGACTTTCTGCTCGGCCCACGTCGCTATGCCCTGCGCGTACTCGGTGACTCCATGATGGGGGGCGGGATCCTCAATGGCGACACCGTGGTGGTGGAGCAGGCCGACACCGCCCGTGACGGGGAGATCGTGGTCGCCCTCATCGACGGTGAGGAGGCGACCCTCAAACGCCTCAAGCGCCGCAAGGACGGCACCATCGAGCTCATCCCCGAGAATCCGGCCATGACCCCGATGATCTACCCCGCCCAGCGGGTACGCATCCAGGGCGTGGTGGTCGGCCAGCTGCGCAGCTACCGCTGAGGTCTCCCATGCCTGCCCTATGGGAACGCGCCATCATCCTGGTGGACATGAATGCCTTCTTTGCCTCTGTCGAGCAGAGGGATCACCCGGAGCTGCAGGGCCGCGCCATTGGGATCACCAACGGCGCTACCGGCACCTGTATCATCACCTGCTCCTATGAGGCCCGCGCCTGGGGGATCAAGACCGGCATGCGCCTGCGTGAGGCGCGGCAGATGTGCCCCGACCTCATCCAAATCCCCTCGCGCCCGCAGCGCTATGCCGAAGTCTCCACCGCGATCATGGACGCACTCACCACCATGACACCGGATCTGGAAATATTCTCGGTGGACGAGGCCTTTCTCGACGTCACCCGCTGCCAGGATCTGCTCGGCACACCCGGGCAGATCGCACAACAGGTCAAGTGCACCGTCTACGAGGCCTCCGGCCTGTTGTGCTCCGTCGGCGTATCGGGCGACAAGACCACCGCCAAGTGGGCCGCCAAGCTCAACAAACCCGACGGCCTCACCGTGGTGCCGCCGTGGGAGGCCGCCGAGCGTCTGCGCCGCGTCCCGGTCACCGAGCTGTGCGGGATCGCCGGTGGCATCGGCCGCTTCCTGGCCGAACGTGGCGTACACACCTGCGGTGACATGGCAAAACTGCCGGTGAGTGAACTGGGTCGGCGCTTTGGCAATGTCGGCAGGCGGATCTGGCTGATGACACAGGGTCTCGACCCCGCCCCGGTAGAAACCCGGATCGCCCCACCGAAGAGCATCGGCCACGGTAAGGTCATGCCCCCCAACACCACATCGCCTGAGGTCATTCACACCTATCTGGAGCACATGAGCTTCAAGGTCGGTACGCGCCTGCGTCGTCATCAGATGGTGGCGAAGGGCTTCTTCATCGGCCTGCGTGCGCAGGCCGGTTGGCTCGGCGGCACCTATCACACCGTCACGCCGACAGATGACAGCAAACCACTGATGGCGCTCTGCCGACAGATGCTGAACGAACACTGGACAGGAGAGGGGGTGGGCCAGGTGCAGGTTACCGCCCTTGACCCGCGCCCGGCCGGTGGTCAGCTGGAGCTGCTTGCGGAGACGATGCACAACCCCAGGAAAGATAAGGTTCATCGCACTTTACCGGGAAAAGCGGCCTTTATCTTAAGAAAGAAGTATTCGCTATCCCGAAAACCATAAGCCATCCGTTTGATAACCTTGATTTTGTTGTTTACCCCTTCCAGTACGCTCGTATTTAGTCGATACCGGGCGCTGGCGATGATGCCTTCGGCATAGGGTTTGAGACAGCGAGCGAAGTGCATCAAAGGGTGGAGCCCGCTGGCCATGGCCTGTCGCATCCAGTGGGTAAATCGCCAGCGTGCCGCCTGTTCGCTGCTGGCATACCACAAGCCTTTGAGTTGCTCCTTCATGATGTAAACCAGCATCAGTGGCTGGTTGAGCGCCAGGAGCTCTTCAAGCTGTGCAGACTGCTCCTGTTTGAGGTTGTTGCGGTTACGCAGCAACAGCCAGCGTGAGCGTTTAACGACTTTCCGGGCCGGTTTGTCGTGACGTAGGCTATTTGCCTGCTCGACCCGCACCCGGTCGATAACTTCACGGCCGAACTTGGCCACCACATGGAAGAGGTCATACACGACCCGGGCCTGAGGGCAGTGTGCCCGCACCTCCAGATCCATTGCTGTGTTCATATCCATGGCCACCGCTTCAATATGCAGACAGTGCTCGCCAAGCCACTCAAAGAAGGGGCGGATGGCTTGCCGTGAGCGACCTTCGCCGACCCACAGCACCTGGGTACGCTCAGCGTCCATGACCACCGAGGCATAGCGATGGCCCTTGAATAGGGCAAACTCGTCCATCACTAGAAAGCGGACACGGCTGAGGTCCGGCTCGGTCAGGTCGCGGGCCAGCCGTGTTTTGTCCAGCCTCTCAGCGTCCATGACCACCGAGGCATAGCGATGGCCCTTGAATAGGGCAAACTCG
>OBLN01000458.1_pt1 | contig 14835 bp, 17 predicted proteins | sample 1519301 | NCBI WGS metagenome assembly OBLN01 (sample SAMEA2452533, study PRJEB22499) | sediment metagenome | reverse complement strand
TCCCACTGCAGAATGATTCTGCAAGGTGAAAGCGTTTTTGATTCGCTTGATCCATCCTGAAGGCGGGAGATATGATGAAAAGACTTTTAATCACAATGGTCATCTGTCTGTCTGCCGGGTTTGTTATTTTTCCATCCGGCAAGGTCTGTGTAATGCAAATGGGTTCTGCTCTCATGGAGAGCGCTACGCCAGTTTTGCTTTTATGCAATGGGCATGAGGAGATGATCTGCGGCTGTTTCCCCTGGGGAGGGTTTCGGGCGGACGCTGCCCTGATTTTTCTTCCCTTACCTTCATCACCTGTGATTGCGACCTACGATCCCGAACAGGCCCGCATCCTTAAGGAATTGCTGGCAGTCAAGTCAATTCGTTTTTCAGAGGAACCATCCAAAGGCGAACCGGTTGCGGACAGGCTTCTGCCATCGGGTGATGTTTCCGCGGTTTCCGCAATGACGGCCCACACATCCACACTCAAGAACTGGCAGGAATTCGTTCTGCAGGCGGGCAGGATACTTGAAAAAGAAGGCCTTTCTCTTCCGGAAACCGATTCTCATCTGAAATTGGTTGTGGAAGAACACATTGCTTCGGGCAGAAACAATTTTGTATTTTTTCTCATGAAAAACAATAACCAGGACGGATCGAATCGGGTATTCATGGTCCGGTTCAGCACAGATAAGCTTTTTTTCCCCATGAAAAGATGCGCTCCAGGCAACTCTGAGAACAAGTTGATGCTTTACATGATTCTGCCCGGCTCATTGGGATTTTTGAGGAACAGGCAGGATCTTGATTCTTTTTCAGATGATGGATGGGATCTGAGTTCCTCGGCAAAGCTGTATCCCGGCTATATTGAAAAGCAACACATGCAATGGTTTTTCAAAACGGGCAGAACGCCCGTCTTCTACCTGCAGGTGGCCCGTTATCGCGGGTCTTCCGCTTTACGAAGCGACCTGCTCCTGGAAGTCAGAACCCTGGCATCCCTGGCATACGCTCCAGAGCTTTTCACAGCGAACTCCACACTTTTTCCGGAAGATCTGTTTTCAATCGGTGAGCTGCTGGATATGAAAACTGCAATCAGCAGCAACAAGACGACTGGGATGTATTTTATTCCGGAGGGTCCCCTTACCCTGGACATACCGGGTCATTCTGGCATCAAAGCAGGCTGCCTACGCGCATCGTTGCGAGCGCTGGAACTGGAGATTGCCAATTTGGACGCCAAAATCAAAGCTGCCCGTGAGGGCCCCGGAGATCCAGCAAACATCGGCCATTTTCAGCGGAAGCGTTCTGAACTGCTTTCTGAGTTGAAAGTGCTTCTCGAACTTCGGGTAAACAGTTATCGTCTGCCGGATAACAAGACTTTGCGCATCCGCGTGGATCGGCCTTTAGAGGAAAACGGGCTACTGCACACCCATGGTGGTTCGCGCTCCGGCCCGTTCTACCACATTGCCGGCATGCGGAATGACAGTTACTCTCTTCTCACCATGGGGAAAAACTACCAACTGACGGCCTACATGGTCCGGCAACGGGATTATCCATTTCCTGATTTTTATGTATACATCGCTGATTGGAGAAAAATATAATCCGCATTCAGGAGAAAGGGATGAAATACTCAATAGTTACCGTATTGCTGTTCAGCACTTTGGCGCTGGCCGCCTGCGGAATCAGCTACCGCAACCGGGAAGTGAAACGGTTCATCGGGCGGTCACAGGCAGACCTCTATACTGAATACGGAAGGCCATGGTCTGTTGCCACAGACTCAAAAGGACAGAAAGTACTGACATTCGAAATTCGTTGGACTGAAGATGTCAGAACCGAAGGTGAGAGCTGGACCGACTCCTCAGGCGTGACTCATCACAACCCTCCAAGTGTTCGCCGGGAGACCCATGTGGAGCACCGCATCTTCACTATTGATCCTAACGGCCGTGTGATAAAGGCAAGATGGAGACTCTGGTAGAATGCGATCGGTGTCAACGACAACAGCAGTGCATGGTTATCGATGTACCCGGTTTCCGATGCGGTATTCAAATTTCATGGATTAAAATGGCCTGCCAGCGGTTATCAGGGTTACTATCGGAGATCATTTCTTTAGAATGAATGGAGAACCAAAGAGGAGGAGGCAGTATGAGTAAGTACGCAAATCAGGCAAAAGAGGTATATGGTTTTATTGGCACCTTATCCAAATAGAACCCGAAAGCGGCCGAAGGCTTTGTGAAAATGCACCATGCGGCCGCGGAAGACAAGGCATTAAGCCCGAAACAGAAAGAACTGATTTCATTGGGAATTGCAATTACGATCCGATGCGAAGGATGCATCGCATGCCATGTGCAGGCAGCCCTGAACGCTGGAGCCACACAGGAAGAAATCGTTGAAACAATTGGCGTTGCTGTTGTGATGGGCGGTGGTCCGTCTATCGTTAACGGCCAAAAAGCGTATGCCGCAATGAAAGAAATGAAATAGGCAAGCATCTGTTTTCACAACCGCTTCCAGATTGAGCGGAACGATTCTGATCTGATTCGCGGGAAAACCGTCTGTTGAGTTTGGACTCATCTACCCGGCACTGGAGACTGAGCCCAGGCATGAAAATGAATGGGTCTGCGTCGGTTTTTCCGGTCCGGGCTTTCCCTGTATTGTGACTTTTGCAAAGGCCGGAGACTGAAGCTGTTGCCTGCCACTTCTCTCCAACTCTCCAAATTGAGCCGCCGCCACGGCGGCGGCTCGCTACCTCGCTACACCAGGGAGAGGATAAGGATGAGGCAGAGGGCGGCCAGGGTGACCGCCACCAGGCTGCCGGCGGGCGGGCGGTAGCGGTCGGGGGTATAGGTCTTGTCCCGGGTGGGGGGTGAAAAATGCAGCATGGGATTGCGTCCGAACGCCACCGCTTTGGCGATGATTCCCTGCAGGGTACGGTCGGATTGATCGAACAGGTGGGCCGGGGCGTTGACGAATACGTTGCGGAAAAAGGGTTTGCTGCGGCGGTAGAACCAGTCCAGGTCCAGGCTGATGCCTTCGTGGGGGGTCAGCCGGCGGCGCAGCAGCCAGAAGCCGACAAAGGTAAAGAGCAGCATCTGCACCGATTCTACCAGGTGGGCGGTGGTATAGGGTTCAAAATCGACCGGGAAGGGCAACATGCGGTAGAGCAGTCCCGGCATGACGCCGTAGAGAAAACACAATATCGCGGCCAGGCCCATGCCCAGGAACATGTTGATTGGAGGTTTGCGTACCTCGATTTCTGCGGGTTTTTCGCGGCTGAACCAGGTGAACCAGGGCAGCTTGATGCCCACGGAAAGAAAGGTGCCGACCGCGGCCAGGTTGAGCAGCAGCATGGCGGTGGGATAATGGGCGGCCCCGGCTGCGGAAACGACCATCGACTTACTGATGAAGCCGTTGAACAGCGGCACACCGGATATGGAGAAGGCCGCCACCATGTACAGGATCAAGGTGCGCGGCATGTACCTGGCCAGTCCGCCCAGGTCGGACAAACGGTGTTTGCCCGTGGCATGGATGACCGCGCCGGCCCCCATGAAGAGCAGCGCCTTGTAGAGGATATGGCTGAACGCGTGGGCCGCGGAACCGTTCAGGGCCATTTCCGTGCCGATGCCCACGCCGGCCACCATGTAGCCCACCTGGCTGATGATGTGATAGGCCAGGATACCGCGGATATCATTCGACAACACGGCGAAAACGACCCCATACAGGGTCATGATCACTCCGGCCCACAAGAGGATTTCCCAACCGGGAAACACGCGGATCAGCACGTAGACCGCTGATTTGGTGGTAAAGGCGCTCATGAATACCGCGCCGGTTACCGTGGCGCGTGGATAGGCGTCGCTGAGCCAGGTGTGCAGGGGGGGGATCGCCGCGTTGATCGCGACACCCAGCAGCATGATCCAGACTGCGGGACCCTGGCCGGGGGAGAGGCGCGAGACCGCCATGTCGCCGCCGCCGCCGAGGTACATGAGGATGCCCGCGAAAAGCAGGCCGCCGCCCAGCACGTGGTAGATGAGATAGCGGAAACCGGCTTTGCGTGACTCCGGCACCCGGCGGGCCCATACCAGAAAGACCGATGTAAACGCCATCAGTTCCCAGAACAGGAACAGGGTGAACAGGTCGCCGGCGAATGTGACTCCCAGGGCGCCCGCCGCGTACAGCAATGCGGCTGTCTGTTGCCCGGCGTCACGGATGTGAAAGGCGTAAATGCCGCCGCCAGCGGCGATGAGGGCGAAGATGGTGCCGAACACCCGGCTGAGGGCGTCCACTTTGACCAGGGTCAGGGTGTAGTCCATCAACGGTACCGTCAGGGTGGCTCCGTCGGAGAATGTCCATACACGTGCCAGGGCCAGTACGCAGGTCAGGACGAAAAGGGATGAACGCAGTCTGCGGGGAATGACCGGCAGCAGCAGGGCGCCGATGATCATGATCAGGGCGGGGGGGATGATCCATTCATTCAGCATCGTAATAATCCTCCCGCCGGTCCAGGATTTTTTCCCCCAGGGTCTTGGCAAACAGGATGATGATCACGCAACCGAAGAAGCCGAAGAGGATGAAAAATCCGGGAACGTGGTTCCACCAATGGGAATGGCCGGGTTCATGATGGGTGAAAAAGAGTTCGGTCACCAGGCTGGCGACGGCGACCAGGGCCGCGGCGACAGGCCAGAATCGCTTCATCATCATGCGCCTCCCAGGATGGCGGCGGCCACCCCCGCGGCCAGCCGGTAAAAGCGGAAAAACAGATCGGGGTAAATGCCGAAAACCACGGATAAAAATGCCGTCAGGCACAAGGGCACCACCATGAAGGGTGAGGCTTCACCATGCCCGGCCAGTTCGTCTCCTTTCGGGCTGCGGAAAAAGGCGCGGTGCGCGATGGGGAAGAAGTACGCTGCGTTCAGGATGCCGCTGGCGACCAGGATGAAGAGTGGAATCAATGTGTCCGCCTGCATGGAACCCATGCCCAGGTACCACTTGCTCATGAAACCGTTGATGGGCGGCAGGCCGCTCAAACCGATGGCGGCCACGGTGAAGGCGCCCATGCTCCAGGGCATGACTTTGCCGATGCCGTTGAGTTCACTGATGTTTTCCTTGTGCAGGTTGACGTAGATCGCTCCGGCCACGAAAAACATGGTGATTTTCATGGTGGCGTGAAAGGCGATATGCAGCATGGCCCCGGTCAGGGCCGCCGACGTGAGCATGCCCGCTCCCAGCACGATGTAGGAAAGGTGACCGACCGTGGAATAGGCCAGCCGCCGTTTCAGGTTGTCCTGTTTCAGGGCCAGCAGCGAGGCGGTGATGATGGTGAAACCGGCAAAAACCATCAGGATGCGTCCCAGCCCCATTTCTTTCATCAACGCCGGTCCGAACACGAATCCCACTACGCGGATCACACCGAACACGCCGGATTTGACCACGGCCACGGCATGAAGCAGGGCGCTGACCGGCGTGGGCGCGGCCATGGCTGTCGGCAACCAGGCGTGCAGGGGCATGATCGATGCCTTGACGCCGACGCCGCCCAGAAAGAGGAAAAAGAGCATGCGCGCCGCGGCGGGTGCCAGGGGGCGCTGGTTGAAGATGCCGCCGGCCATGAAGTCGAGGCTGCCGGTGATCTGCCAGGTCAGGGCCGCAGCAGCGATCAGGAACAGTCCGGCCGTCAGCGTGTAGGCCAGGTACTTGCGACCGGCACGGATCGCCTTGGGTGTTTCCTTGTGAATCACCAGGGGATAGGTGGCGATGGTCAGGATCTCGTAAAAGAGGATGAAGGTCAACAGGTTGGCGGAAAAGGCAATACCGATGGTGGCGGAGAGGCAGACGGCGAACGAGGCATAGTAGCGGGTCTGCTTGTGTTCATTCAGTCCGCGCACATAGCCGATGGAATAAAACGAGGTCAGGATCCACAGCCCGGAAGCGATCATGGCGAAGAATACCCCGAAGGGGTCGGCTTTGAGTGCGAGGCGGATTCCCGGGGCCAGTTCGAGCAGGGCGATGCCCGCGCTTTTCCCCGCCAGCGCCCCGGGCAGAAGCGACAAAACCAATGCAAACTTCACCACGCCCGCCCCCACGGTCCAGGATTCACGCAGGTTGGGGCGGCGGGATGAAAAAAGGATCAGGGGGACGGCCGCCAGGGAGACCAGTACGGCCAGCAACGGGATAATCGACTGGATGGTGTTGTCTGCTGCCATTGTTGTTTTTTACATGCCGGGAGGAACAATCGCCTGGATGATTCCGCTTACAATCACGGCGTTGAGCAGGCCCAGGATGATCAGGGCGGTGGCCAGGATCAGTGTGGGCGTCAGCATCGAGGCCGGCGCTTCTTCCCGCGCAGTGGCGTGATCGTCGGGTACCTCTCCCTGCATGGGCTTCATGTAGACCTTCTCGAGGATGCGGAAAAAGTAGATCGCGTTCAGCAGGCTGCTGACCAGCAGGGCGGCCAGGAACAGCCAGCGGTGGTTCTGGATGGTTCCCAATGCCAGGTACCACTTGCTGAAAAACCCCACAGTCGGTGGCACTCCCACCATGGAAAGCGCCCCCGCGGCAAAAGCCGCCGTGGTCCAGGGCATGCGTTTACGCACGCGGTGATCCAGCCGGGGAATGGTGGAATGGCCCAGTTTGATGCGGTAATTTCCCGCGACCAGGAAGAGGCAGGCCTTCATGACGGCGTGGTTCATGACGTGGAGCACGGCTCCGATGATGCCGTAGGCGTTGGCCAGGCCGATCCCCAAACCGATGTAACCGATCTGGGCCACGCTGCTGTAGGCCAGCATGCGTTTCATTTCTTTCTGGGCCATGGCCATTATGGAACCGTAAATGATGGCGATTGCTCCCAGCCAGGCCAGGATTTCCGTCAGCGGCAGGGAGTTGCGCACGAAGTCCACGCCGAATACGTAAAAAATCACGCGGATGATCGCGTATGCGCCGACCTTGGCTCCCACCGGCGCGATCAGGGCCGAAGACGCGGAAGGCGCGTAGGTATAGGCATCGGGCAGCCAGCCGTGGAGAGGGAAGATGGCCATTTTAATGCCCAGGCCCGTTACCATCAGGCCCAGGGCCGCCACCAGGGCGGGCTGGTGATACAGGGTGGGCGCGATCCGGGCCACGTCGGCCATGTTCAACGACCCGGTGGTCATGTACAGGAAACCGACTCCGAGAAGGTAGAAACTGCCGCCCACGGTGCCCATGATCAGGTAACGGAAAGCGGCCACGGGGGCCTTCCTGTTGCCCACGGCGATCATGCCGTACAGGGCCAGGGAACTGATCTCCAGGAAGACGTAGAGGTTGAAAAAGTCACCGGTCATGACGATGCCGTTGAATCCGGTCAGCATCAGCATGACAACGGCGTAGTAGGGCATGGACCGGTCGGGGAGTTCGGCGGCTACGCTGCGGTGGGCGTGCAGCAGCACCAGCAGACTGACCGCGTTGATTACCAGGGATACGAATGCGGACAAGGGGTCCAGCACGTATTCGATGCCGATGGGAGGGAGCCAACCGCCGAAATGGTAATGGATGGTCCCTTCTGCGAGCACGCGCACGACATTGACCACCGAAATAATCGTCGCGAAGGCTGACGCGCACAGTGCCAGGGGATAGGCCAGCCAGCGCTTGCGGAAAGCCACCATGGGGATGAGGATGGCCGCCAGCAGCAGGCTCAAGGGGGCGAGGGCGGGTGAATTACTCAGAATCATCGTCTTTTCTCATTTCTGCCAGCAGGCGGGTTTCGTCCAGGGTTTGGTAGCGTTTGAAAATCGTGATCACCAGCGCCAGCGCCACTCCCAGGGTGGCTACGCCGACAACGATGGCCGTCAGCATCAGGGTATGGGGAAGCGGATTGATGTAATGGGCGGGATCCAGGGGACCTTTGACGGCATCCAGCACCGGTACGGTCGCTCCCCACTTGTTGGCAGCGGCCACGTAAAAAAGGATGATGGAAACCTGGAAGATCGTCATGCCGATCAGTTTCTTGACCAGGTTGTTCTTGATCATCATGCCATAAAGGCCGATCGCCATCAGGATAAAGGCAAACCAGTAGGCGTAATGGCCGACAAAGAAATCAAGCATCCGGATCGCCCTCCAGCAGGTTGTCGTAGATGGATACCAGGATGGCCAGTACCGCCAGGCCGACACCGATCTCGACCAGCAGAATGCCATAGGAACGGCTCAATGGCTCATGGTGAGACAGGCGCAACGCCGCGTAATTCAGAAAACGGTCGCCCATGAACAGGGCCGCCAGGCCGGTGCTGAAATAGATCAATACGCCCAGTGAACCCAGCGGCGTGGCCCAGGAGCGGGAAAACTGCAGTTGGGCCCTTTCACTGCCTTCGGACAGGCGTACCAGGATGATGGCCGCGGCGATCAGCGTGCCGCCCTGGAAGCCGCCGCCCGGACTGTAATGGCCGTGAAAAATCACGTACAGGGCGAACATCATGATAAACGGAGATACGGTGCGGCTGACCAGGGAAACAATCGGGTTGGGCCTATGCGTTTTCATCTTTTTTGTCTTTGCGCCGCCGCAGCAGCATGAAACAGATCAGTCCGGCGGTCATGATCACGGTTTCTTCACCCAGGGTGTCGTAGCCGCGGTAGTCGGCCAGGATCACGGTGACCATGTTGTCCGTATGCGCGTCACGTCGGGCGTTGCGGATGTAGTAAGCGGCGGCTCCGGGGGAGTGGACCGGGCTTTCGTCGAGGTGGATGGGGGCGTAAGGATCTCCCCGCTGGGGAAGTCCCAGCGAGGCGTAAATCATCAGCCCGGTAAACAGCAATAAGACAATGTAATTGGCGGTTTTCAATCGCTGCTCCTTCGCCAGGTCTTGAACAGGGCGACCAGCATGAGCACGCCGGATACGCCGGCGCCCACGACCGCTTCGGTAAAACCCACATCCACGGCGCCCATGGCCGCGTAGAGCAGGGCGGAAAAGAAGCTGAACACGCTCAGCACGATCACCGCGGAGACCAGGTTGCGTACCCATAACGCCATGGCGGCGGTGACGATCAGAAAGAGGAAGAGTACGATTTCCAGTTGCCAGTACATGGTCAGCCTTCCCCGGACCGGTTTTTGCGCCGCGGGTGGTCGCGTTTGAACCAGGGGCGCAGGCCGAAGCGGTATGCCGCGTTGGTCAGGGCGTTGGTTCCCGTGGGATTGGTCAGGGCCACGAACACGATAATGAGCAACAACTTGACGCTGGTAAGGGTGAAACCTTCATAAATCACCAGGCCCAGGATGATCAGGATCAGGGCCAGGGTGTCCACTTTGCCCTGGGCATGGGCGCGGCAGTAGAAATCGGGCAGGCGGATCAGGCCGATGCTGCCCACGGCCATGAAGAAGGTGCCCAGGCTGACCAGGATAATGGAGATAACCGTGCTAATTTCCATCTTTTTTCTTTGATTTCAGGGTGGACCCGAGGTATTTCGCGAAGGCGATGGTGCCGATGAAATTCAACCCGGCATACGCCATGGTGATGTCGACAAACATATCGAGACGGTTAAAGATCACCCCGACCAGCAGGATGATCACCATGGAGTTGGTGGCGATGGATCCGGCGCACAGCATGCGGTCGTAAAGGGTCGGGCCGGTGACCACGCGGTAAAAGGGCACGAAGATGATGATGGTCAGCAATACGGCAAAATAGATCAGGTAATGTTGCATCACATATCTCTTTTTGAACGGATGATGGCCGTGCTTCCGACCACCTGGCCCGGAGTTTTCGCATACAGGCGCGCCACCTGGCCGGGCAGGGATCCATCCAGGATACCCGATGCCGATACATCCATCAGGGCGTGCACCACGAATTCATCATCCTGAAGCTGGACCGTGATGGTTCCGGGAGTCAGGGTGATGGAGTTGCCCAGGATGACGCGCGAGCTGGTTCCCGGCAAGCGGGTCTTGAAGGTCACAATTGAGGGATCGATGGGCATGCGCGGACTCAGGACCGCGTAGGCCACCTGCAGGCTCGCCACCAGGATCTGCCACAACAGCCAGAAAACATAGTAGACAAAGCGAAGCGGGCGCAGACCGGCGGGGTATTGCTGTTTGATGCGGGCTTCGACCTGCTGCATCTCTTCGCGATAGAAGTGCAGGCGGCGCAGCCTGAGATGCAGGAGAACCACCGCGGTTGCGGATACCACGCCCATGGACACATGGAAGAGGTCGTAGTGCCCGCTCAGCAACAGCCAGAAGCCCAGCAGAAAAATAAACTGCAGAACTGTTTGTACCGTGAAAACGCGTTTCAACCGCAACCTCTGGGCCGGCCGTTCGGCGGCGGCCTTGGATTCGGGGATCGATTATGGGAAACCGGATTATAGTGTTTCACCCTTAACTTGTCAACCCGTTGTGCCGACGTTGACTTCTGTATGCGCCGTTGCTAGGCTGTATCTGTTGTCGCGCCTGGAGGTGATCATGAAATCGGATATCGAAATCGCCCGCGCGGTTGAACTGGAACCCATCGAGTCATTGCGGGAACGCCTGGGTATACTCGAAAGCGAGTTTTCCCCCTGCGGGCGTTTCAAGGGCAAGGTTGACCTGTCCCTGCTGGAACGTTTCAAAGCCCGACCCGACGGGAAACTCATCGTGGTGACGGCCGTCACGCCGACCAGATACGGCGAGGGGAAAACCACTACTTCGATCGGCCTCACCATGGGCTTGAACCGCCTGGGCCATGCTTCGATCGTCACCTTGCGCGAACCGTCGCTGGGTCCGGTTTTCGGAGTAAAAGGCGGCGCCGCGGGCGGGGGTTATTCGCAGGTTCTGCCCATGGAGGATATCAACCTGCACTTTACCGGTGACATCCATGCGGTGACGACGGCCAACAACCTCTTGTCGGCGGTGATCGGCAACCACATGCACTTTTCCAACGACCTGCGCCTCGATACGCGCCGCATCCTGTGGAATCGCGCCATGGATATGAACGACCGCAGCCTGCGCCACATTGTCGTCGGCCTCGGAGGATCCAAGCACGGGTATCCGCGCGAGGACGAGGTGTTGATTACGGCCGCCTCCGAGGTGATGGCCGTGCTGACGCTTTCGGAAAACATCCGCGATTTGAAGGAGCGTTTGGGGCGCATCCTGGTGGGGTTTTCGCGCAACAACCAGCCGGCGTACGTCCGGGATTTCAAGGTCTGCGGCGCCATGGCCGCCGTGCTCAAGGATGCCATCAAGCCCAACCTGGTCCAGACCATGGAGCGCACCGCGGCGCTGATCCATTGCGGTCCGTTCGCAAATATCTCTTTCGGCACCAACTCGGTGCTGGCCAACCGCATGGCCTTGAAAATGGCCGATTACGTGGTGACCGAATGCGGGTTCGGTTCCGACCTGGGTTTTGAAAAATTCGTCAACCTGGTCAGTCGCACGGCGGGATACCGCATCCATGCCGTGGTTGTGGTGGCAACTGTACGTGCGCTGCGCTCGTGGTTGTGGTGGCAACCGTACGTGCGCTGCGCTACCAGGGTAAGGGCAAGGGAATGGCGGCCTTGCGTGACGGCCTGGCCAACCTGGGACGGCATATCGCCAATGTGCGCGAGTTCGGCCTGCAACCGGTGGTGGCGATCAACGCGTTCCCGGATGACAGTACAGAAGAGCTGGAAACCATCAAGGCCTATGCCCGCGAGCAGGGCGCGCGTGCCGCGGTTTCCACGGCCCATGCCCACGGCGGCGCCGGAGCGGAAGAGATGGCGGCCGCCGTGGTGGAAGCGGCTTCCGGCTCCGACGGCTCCTTTTCATTCCTTTACGATCTGGCAGATGCGGTGGAGGACAAGATCGAAGCCATTACCAAACGGATTTACGGGGGAGCCGGCGTGATTTTTGAACGCGACGCCAAGAACCGTTTGAAAGAGATCCGCAACCTGGGCATGGAAAAGCTGCCGGTCTGCATTGCCAAAACGCCGCTTTCCTTGTCGGACAACAAGTCCAAGCGCAATGTGCCCAAAGGCTGGCGCCTCAATGTCCGCGATATCCACATCGCGTCCGGGGGCGGTTACCTGATTCCCATCGCCGGAGACATCATGCTCATGCCCGGGCTGCCCGAGCATCCCGCGGCGGAAGAGATCGATATCGACGATACGGGAAAAGAGATCTCCGGGCTCTTTTAAAAAAGTTGGAGAGTTGGAGAGTAAGGAGACAGGAGACAGGTATCAGGTGGCAGGTGACAGGCGTAGGGGCGAAAAATCTTTCGCCCCTTGTATCTTAAATATTAAGGCATTCATTTATTGAATGCCTGGGTCAGGCTCCGTCCGTAAGATCGTTCGTCGTTTTTTCTCTCGACTTTCCACTAGGCTCTCCACCCTCAACTCTCTCAACTTCTTTTTTCCCGCAGAAAGGCCCGTTTCCATTGGGGCCGCATCTTCCAGTTCCACCCGGGTGTCCACCTCGAAGTAGCGGTAGTCTTTGTACGCCTGGGTCATGCGGTAGAACTCCACCCGGCGATAGCGGGATTCAATGGTGGGCAGGGTCACCGCGTGGCTTTCCCCCTGCAGGGCGAAGGGCTGGTATACATTGGTTTTGCGGTGCTTGAGCTGTTTATCGAAAACATAGCTTTCGGAAAACTCCGCGCTGGAGGGGAAGCGCAGCCCCCGGCGTTCCTCGAGGTACCAGTGAACCACGTTCAGGTCCAGTTCGGCCGACATCTCTTTCGCCGCCGCCTCCAGGGCCGCGCTGCCGGCGATGCCGCGGGGATCCATCTCGATCTTGAGTATCGAACCGGTTTCCACGTCCATCCATACCCGGCCCCGGGCCAGGGGACCCTCCCCCTCCCGCCGCGGCGTGACCGCGATGACGGCGCAGGTGCGCTTTTTCAGGCGTTCCGTATCCTCGAGAAAATAGAAGTAATTGTCGCGGTTCTGTTCTCCCAGCAGCGTGACCGGCAAAAACACCGAATAATGTGCTTTGAAACGGGTTTCCAGTGCGGCGTCGGGAATGTCCATCTTTTTGTGCTCCCTGCGCACCAGGCGCCGCTGTTCCACCACTTCGCCTCTATCCGCAACCACCTGGTAATGGTAATGCCAGCGGCTTTGCTCGGGCTCCATCCGCTTGCTCAACGGATTGCGTTCCAGCACCGTCTGTTCCACCACTTCGGTGCAGGTGAAGCGGAAGGCGGCGTGTTGCAGGCGCCGGCAATAGCTTGCCGCCTTGTCCAGCAAAGCCGGCATCCGGGGGTCCATGGGGGGTGGAGAAACGGCTGGCGGCGGCGGGATGGATACCCGGGAATAAGCCAGGGCCGTGTTTCCCGAAAGACGGTCCCGAGCGGCAACCGTCAGGATGTAATCCCCCGGGCCGGGAAAGTGGACCTGCATCTCCACAATTGCGGCCTCCGCCTGCGGATGCAACACTTTCTCAAACTCCAGCGGCTCTTTCTCCGGGGTTTCGGTGCGGACTTTTATGTGCACATCCCCGGATATGCCGCCATCCGCGCCGGACTCCATCAGGTAGTCGGACAGGTTGAAACGCAGCGTGCCGTTTTCCCAGACGGGTTCCGTCAATTTCAACGGACGGATTTCCCGCGGAGCCAATTTGCGGGCATAAACCACCTTCAGACCCGGGCGGGCGACCTGGATGTGCAATTTGGCTTTTGCCGAACCCGGGGCCTCGGGCTTGTAGGTAAGCACGTAGTGGATGTCCGGCCGGCTCGCGGCCTTTTCCAGGGCCTGTTGCAGGCGGGTGGTGTCCTGCACCTCTCCTCCCGTGTCTGTGGCGATACCCCGAAAAGCGGATTCCCATGATGAAAACACCGGTAGCCAGCGCAACTGGTCCGTCCCCAGGGTTTCATCCCCGGCGTCGGAAAGAAACAGATGAAACGTGGCGCCGGCACCGATGAACAACGAGCGCAGGTCCAGCACGTGTGCGATCATGCCGGATGCCATGCGCACCCGGCGGTCGCATTCATCGATGAAGCGCCTCAGGTTTTCGCGGGTTTCCCATTCCATGGGGGTATGGGTGAGCAGACTGCTTTGCATGTCCACCAGGGGCAGGCGTTCGTTCTGCAGAAACACCAGGGCCCATTTCTCTGCTTCCACGGCGCGCAGTGCCGTGGCCAGTTGCTGCAGCATTTGCGGGTGTGCCAGCAGGCGCTTCAAACGATATTCTTCCAGGGATCCGCGGTAATTGCCCTTGAATTGATTCAACAGGATTTTCTCGGGGATTCTTCTTTGGGATGGTTTGCGGGCGTTTTCGCTCAGCATCTCGTGGAAATCCCGGGCATGGTTTTCCAGCTCGCGGGTCAGGGCGTCCTTATCCAGTTTCTTGTTGCGCAATTGGTTTTGCATATTCTGAAAAAAGTCCGCCAGTTTGTCTTTTTCACTGTCGGGGTCCCGGATCTGGATCGCCCGTTGATCGCCGGACAGAATCACGCGGTCGCCCGGGCGGAAGATGCGCTTTTGAAAGTACGCCCATGTGCGCGGCCAATCCCGGCTTTCTTCGTTCCACCACAACAGGAAAAGGAAGAGCCGGGGCCGTTTGGGGATTGCGGCGCCTGCGGTTGTTTGCGCAATCTCCGGCGGCGGTGCCAGGGCACGTTTCACCTGGCGGCAACTGGTGACGGCGACAGGCGTACCGTTTTCCGTGAGGGAAAAGTCATCTCGGGTCAGGCCGGATACCGGTTCCCCGCCGTCGAACACCCGCACCACCACCTCGCGGTTCATGACCTCCACCCGTTCCAGGACTTCGTCCTGGCCGGCCGGAATGCCGGCGTTGATCATGATGGCCAGGCAGAGGAATGACGCAAGCGCAGTTGCCGGAAAAAAGCGCCCCATGTTTTCTCCTGATGATTGAATTTATTGTAGCATAAACTGGGAAGTCAACCCTGACTGGTCGGTGGCTCTTCGAGTTCCACCCGGGTGTCCACCTCGAAGTAGCGGTAATCCTTGTAC
>OBLN01000457.1_pt1 | contig 14850 bp, 9 predicted proteins | sample 1519301 | NCBI WGS metagenome assembly OBLN01 (sample SAMEA2452533, study PRJEB22499) | sediment metagenome | reverse complement strand
GCCGATATGGTCTGCTGGCTTCACTCCATGTTGGAGCGGAACAACTGCGCATCGCCGGACAGCGCCTCCTTTTGGACGCCGTCGAGCCCCTGGAATTAATCTGAGCTTTCGCCTTTTGCCGTTTTCGCCTTTGCTCTACAACTCTCCAACTGTCTTTATTCTCTCCAACTCTATATTTCCGTGTATTCCGTGGTTTGTTTATGGATTGAAGTCCGCCTGGACATGAGAAGTTGAGAGAGTTGAGGCAGTTGAGGGAGGATCCGAAGTCGGGATAGTTTCTCAAGTTTTTTATTCGTTCTTCGTTTGTCCTGCCCCCTGATTTCCTGTCACCTGCCACCTTTTTGTCTCCGGGCGGACACATAGGTCCGCCCCTACATTTTTCGCTTCTCTTCCTCCCTCAACTTTCTCAACTCTCTCAACTTCCCAACTAAGTTAGGCAGGCACAGGGACCTGCCTCTACTTTCGACTTTTCACTCAATGTACCCGAAGAGGGTATTCGACTTTTACCTTTCGACTTCATTTCTGCTATCCTTTATCCATGCCCGGCAACGAGCCCCCCGCTCCCTTCCGCCTTCCCACCCCGGACCAGATCCGCAACCTCCTCGCCTTCCTGCCGGAAATCGAGAATCCCGCCGAACCCTTCGCCACCTTCGACCCCGACACAAGCATCTTCGACCCCTACATCTATTCCGCCCTGGTCGACCGCTTCACCCAAGCCCTGTACGAAAACCGTTTCATCCAGCCCTTCGACTGGCCCGCTTGGCACAAAGAAGCCGAAGCCTACATGCAAGACCCCGCCAGACTCAACAATGCCGACATCGAAACCCTGGTCCGCCTGTTTACCATAATAACCAGGAAAGAACGTTTTTGTTCCGGCACCCTCGCCGGCGCACTCGATGATGGCTTCATCCTGACCTTGCTCAAAAGACTGGAAGCCATAAAACAAACAAAGTCGTGATTGTATTCGAGCGATCTCCTGAAGACGAAGCCCTTTTATATTATCCCTAATGCCATAACTTCCAGTACTGTCTCCTATCACATTCAAGGATAATAACTGTTTAGGTAGTCCTTCAGGTCGGATTTACTGATTGTGTATTCGAGACTCCATTGTGCAGATTGTGAGATCATCGGATCATTTGATTTTAATAGCTTTGAAAGAGCGGTCACGACCTTCTGGATACACTCCTTTGAATCACACAGATGACGGATGAAGTTCATCTGAAAAATGGCTTGCATGCGGAAACGACGGCATGGATCCTCTTTGGCTATTGTGATCAGATCTTCAAGATCCCTCTCTGAAATCAACAGTTTTTTTTCTTGATTATCGTTTTCCTTGGGAACTCCCAAATATGTGGATTTGTCGAATTTCCTTCTCATCAGAATATTTTGAGGAGCCACTTCACCAAGAACGATGGAAGCCAGGAAGGCTAGTTTGGTGTTTCCCTCGCTCAAGGCGATTTTATAGATACCTTTTGTTCCGGTTTGAATGCAGAGCACACCAATGGCATCGGCTATCGTACATACATCTTCCTGACGCAACAACCGGCCCAATCGTATCGCCCGTCGGCACAAACCAAGGCCCACAGATTTATTGGGCGAATCCACTCCCATGGCTGTCCAAGTCCTTGCAAGCAGGAAAGGAAGAAGTAGATTGGGAATTGCTGTAAATGATCCATTTAGGGTGTAATAATCCGGGTAGAAACGCATGACCGATTGATCCGCCCAAAGTTTGGCTTCTTCAATTAGAGGTTCATTTGCAGGCAGGATGTCACCCCAATCGGAGTGATTTACTTTGCTTGCATTGATTCTATTGAATTCAGTAAGTCTGGAACCATCTGGTTTTGAAAACAACCTGAAAAATCTGGCTGCGTTCTGTGATCCGGTCCCCATCGGGGCCAGTAGGTCTAAATCAGTTTGGAAACGAATCGGTGGATTCCTGTATGAAAGTTGATACCAGTCCGGGACTTCAAGATCCTCAATGTTGAAGGGTTTGGGATCTGGAACATATGCTTTTACCGGTTCCAGATTCTTCTGTTGAGCTTGGCGGGCCGGCTTCTTGGGCGCATGGTTCGCCGCCAGACAATCCGGCCCCATCAGAGCAACGATGAATGCTGCTAAGAAAGTGCATCGCATTGCATGGCGTGCTTTCTGGCACAAACCTTCATGATTCATAATTCTCTCCCTTTACTCTTCTCCTCACTCCCGAGGTGATCAAAATAATTTCAGGAGCAATAGTATCACGCCTGCAAGTGAGAATAAGGATATCAGAAGGGCCGTGAGAATAAGCCGTTTATTGAATTTTTGTGAGTTCTTGATAAGTTCTTCTAATTGACTGATCCGGTCATTCAGGCTTGAAAATGAGGCTTGTGTGGCTTCGGATGATCTGACTTGAACAGATTCAAGATTCTGTAATTTGGTGAGCAGATCTGACGAGTTCAGCCGGTTGATCACAATGCCGCAATTTGCGGAAAATTGTTCCACCTGTTTGGTGAGTGTTTGGGTGCTGGATATAACGGCGCTTACCTGCTTCTCAGAATTTGCCAGAAGACTGACTGCATTCCGCATACGCTCCAATTCCTGGACCATTTGTTGTAGATTCTGCTCGGCTTCAAGGATTTTGTTTGTTTGATTCATGCTGATTCTCCTTCATCAATTCCAAATAAAACGGGATTGAACGGACAGCCTGGACTGCCCCAGATACAACAAAGGTGACGGCCAGTTCTTTATAGCGTGGAATGTCGGATAGTCCGGATGTGAGCATAAGCCTTGCAAACTGGGCATTGCCTGCATTACGGAAAACCAGGTGACTGATCTCCTCCGATATTTTCGGACGCCTGGATTCAACATCTTCCAGAAGGTGGACCAATAAAGACTCCGGACCTGCGATATAGTTGTCTTTGTTTAAAATTTGCTTTACCAGGGTTACGGTCTCTTGCAGTATACTCTCATCTGGTTCTGTTGCGCTTTGGGCCCTGGCGCACAAGGATAGATATCTCAGAGAAATGTTCTGTGGATCTTCATCCAGCATTCTGCGGGTTGTACCGATCAATCGTTTCAACTCATCCTGGGTAGTTACTTTCTCCATAAGTTCGTGAATCGACTCTATCCCGATTGAGTCGAAACTCTGGTTGACCCATTGTCGCAATTGATCCGAAAATTCCGATTCCTGGAGATAGGAAAGAATGGCGTCTCGAAAATCCTGATCAGAGCGGAAATTGCGGCATAGTTCTCCCATGGTGCGCAGTGCCTGCTTCCTTTTGGCTACAATCTCGTCGTACACAAAATCCACCATAATGCTGATGGCGGATTCCAGGGCTTGAGTCAGCGATTGTTCATTCATCTTTGCCACGGCATCATCAACGAAGTCTTCGAACTTGTATTGCAGTAAATACAGTCTGAGATTCTGTTTGATTTCTTCGGGCGTCGCATTTCTGACCACAACTGAGAAAGCTTTTTTGTGCCAGTTGATTGTGTAATCATCGAGTACGCCTAGAAGCATCAAACGGAATATAGCCCGTTCATACTTTTCTCTGTCACTATCTCTATGATAGACGATCTCTTGGGTTTTTGTGGATCCTTTCGGATTACCCGAAAACGCCCTGGCGAACCATTTCTCCCAGAATTGCAAAGTGCTGGTTTTTTCCTGTTCCCGCCCCTTGTAAGAGTTCAGCATCAGCCACAGTTGAACCAGAATGTCGCCGCGATCAGCCCAGTGAACCTCTTGCAGCCTGGCCATTGCTTCCTGGTGATCCCGTTCATTCAGGATATCCAGGGCGGCATCCCAGTTGTCGTCACTGTATATAATCGAGCACAGAGCATAGTTTGCTCTGCCATTGCGACCCGCTCGTCCGGCTTCCTGGTAGAATGCTTCAACGGATTGGGGCACGGTAAAGTGAATGGTGTAACGGATATTGGGTTTGTCGATGCCCATCCCGAACGATTTGGTGGCAACCAGTTCCTGAATCTGGTTCTGTTTGAACTCTTGCTGGGTGCGGGTTTTATGGTTGCTCCAGTCAGTATGATCTCCAGAGAAACTTTTTGGTTTTGACCCGCCAAAGAAGTTTCGATGGCCCACTGCTTTGGCGACTTCAGTGATCCCCAAGCTGCCGTTCACATGGGGGCAGAAGATAATGCCGCTGTTGGTCCGATCACCCTGGATGTTGAAAAAAGTCTGTGGGTTGGTCTGCAGCCTTCTGGGCAGTTGCATGCGAAGGGTTTTTAATGCGGAGCCTTTGGCGGACATGGGGACTGATTTCACCTCAAACTGGAGTTCCTTACGGTCAAAGGAACGTGGCAGGACAATGGCATCTTCACTGTTGATCTGCATTTCCAGTTGGATGTCCGTGAGAACGGCAAATGAAGCGGTACCCGTCAACCCCACAAGAGTGGGAATTCTGCTTCTGTCGTTTGAGCAGTGGCGCTGCAGATTTCTGGGCAGATGCAGATAGGAGGGTCTGAAATCGTGCCCCCACTCGGAAATACAATGGGCTTCATCAACAACTGCCAGGGATACGGGAAACTGGGACACCACTGTTTGCAGTTGATCCCGGAAGTCTTTGATCTGCAGCCTTTCCGGGGACACAAAGACAAAACCCAACTCGCCTTTTTCCATCCGCTTGACAACCCGGTCTTTCTTGATTGGGGTCATGTTGCCGGTGATGCACTCTGCGAAGTCAATTCCATATCTATGCAGATTCTCGACCTGGTCGTACATTAAAGAAACCAGGGGGTCGATGACGATGGTCATACCGGGCAGCAGGAGACCGCTGAATTGATAAGTAAGGGATTTGCCTCCCCCTGTCGGCAGGAGTACAATGGTGGGCTTTCCCTGGAGTAAGCGGGAAATAACACGAAGTTGTCCATCCCAGAAGTCCCGTTTGCGGAAAATGACGTTCAGGAAATACTTCAGTGCCGAAAGTTTGTTTTTGGGCAGATCAACGGGTGGATCGCCGTCTTTGGTATTCAAGGCGGATTCAAGGTCTGCCAGGTCATACTGAAGTGGCTCGCTCCATTGGAGTGATTGTTCTTTACGGAAGCCGATCGCCCGTCGAAATGCCACCCGGTTTTCCAGGTGATCGGGGAAGTGTTTTTTCTCTAAGCTTCCATAAGTTCCGGAATTCAGCAACGCACTGAATGATATGATTAAATCATAGTTTCCCGAAGGAGTGGATACGGACCGGATCCATTCTTCATGTCCACTAAACTTGCTGCTTTGTTCACTTTGGTGAATGATTTCGACTTCCATTTCCGGCCAGGGGGGAGTGTCGGGTGCGATTTGATTCAGGTTGGTCCAGATTTTTTTTAGGATGTGGAGAGCCGGTTGAAAAACGGAGAGATCTTCTTCAATCACCAGAATCCGCTGTTTTTTTATTGTGTCCAAAACTTGATGATAGATGAGTTGGGAAAGGCCGCGTAAGCAAGCGTGAACCGCATGGGGATGAATAATGGTTTGAAGGGCCAATGCATGGATAGAAGAATTCCTGACGAGCTCAGCCACGCTTCCCTGTTTATGGATGTTCAGGGTGGCTTGCTCTTCCCTGGACGCAGATGCGACTTGTTGTTGCAGCCAGTTGGGCAAGTCGGCATGCAACACATCCGTCGAAACACGCAGGATTTTCCATCCATGTTTCTGGAGAAGTTTATCCCGCCTTTTATCCAATTCCATCTGACCGGGCTCTTGATGCTGAATTCCATCAATCTCAATAATCCAGTTTACCGCACCGATCTGGAAGGCAAAATCCACCCGGCTCTGCAGCAGTTCGCCGTCCACATCGCCCACCAGATCTCGAAAGAGAACCTGTCTGTGCAAATAGTACCGGTAGTGATGGCCGAAGAACTCCTCAAATTTTTTTAAAAAGATATCTTCTGCTTCGCTGGTTAACTCGCTTTGTTCAGGTGCCAGTGGCTGACGGCTGTGGCAGAAGGGGGAATTACTGGAATAGGGAAGAGACAATAGATCCACGGAGGCTTGGATCAATTGCTTCGGACTGACGGGAAGCCGGGATGAAATCAATTGAAAACCCAGGCTGGATCCATTGGTCAGTTCTTCATGTTGCAATAGGGAATCCGGAATTTCGGTAAGAATGCTTCTTTCCAATTCAGGATCTGACAGTGTGGGGATCCCGCGGCTTATAATCTTGTCACATATAGCAGCGATTGAGGCCAGCCGAATGTCGTCTGTAGGAATAAATTCGATGGTGCTGGATTCGAGTTCCGTACTGGAGTAGTGATTTAGAACCCAATGCAGGTCTCTGATGAATTCTTCCCGTTTTTCTTGAAGGGAATCCCAGATACCCAGCCGGCTTGATGCGGAATACCTGAAGCGGTCCATTTTTCTCACCCGCTCAAATAGAGCTTTCGATGCGTGCTCGATCTCGGCCCGAGATGGCAGTCATGATGTCTTAATCTGATTCTGGCAAGATCCAGACAAATATTCAATAATAAAATCTTCATGGGTATCCATTGATTACAAAAGGCTTTGTGGTTTTTTCGAGATCCACCGGTTATATTGGAAGTAAATAAATTCTGGCAAGAGAAAGATTTCATTTCAGATCTTGCCTGGGAGTCACCATGCCTGGAGAGCAGAAAGAGACGTCATCCATCATCTCCATCCGGCCGCGGGTGATCCGCTTGGGGCAGCCCGTCAACCAGATGGTTTATCAGCTGTCCGCGTACCTGATCAGTTCTGAAAATGATGATACGCGCGTTTTGGTCAGGCAGGCTGCGGTAAAGATCCTGGACTGGGTGCAGGAGAAATACTCTGATGAAATTCCCCGCAAGGCCTGGGAACAGCAGAGCGTGCTGGCGGACCGCATCCCGGGGCAGAAGGTGGAATGCGTGGCCATACCGGATGAGGGCAGGTGGGCGGTTCGTTTGGAACAACCGGATGCGTCCATCCTCGGCCGGCCGCCTGTTGCCGGACGGTTCTGGACCACGGATATATCCCTGATGCGGGACGGCGGCCGCATCCGCCTGGGAACGCGGGTGGCATGCGCTTCGCCTCCCGATTGCAGCGAAGATATCTTCCTTACGCGGCCCCGGTTTATCAAGGACCTGATCTCCACTATAGGTATTGCATCGGGTATCCCCTTGGCCGGCAGGCCATATACAGCAGGCACTCACATCAAGGTGGATCAGTTGGCCCATCTGCTGCATGATGCGGAGCGGACCATACCGGTGGTTGTGCTCACTGAACCCGACTGGGAAACGCGGACAGACAAGGTGGAAACCCCTTCAGACTACGTGCTGGACGGGGATCGCCTGGCTGAAAAACTGGTGGGCTATGCCCACGTGGTCCTGTTTCCCCTGAAGGAATCCGTCAACCTGACAAAGAAACTGGGCCCAAACTGGTCCGTTTCCGATGGGGCCGTCCGTACTTACCTTCCCGGCATGGACCCCAGGAATGACCCCGACTGGATTCATCCGCGTACCGATTTTGACCGCATCCTCGCCTGGCCGGGGGAAGGATCCGTGAAACCGGGTATCCGCGCTTTTGAGGATGCCTTGATACGCAATATCCAGGAGTTCAATATAAAACAGAAGGTCCGGTGGGCGGGTCACCCCTTTGTGCCGGAACTCAAGCTGTTGGAGAACCGCCGCAAGCAGGCGGAAATCAGCCGGGCCATCCTGTCCAGCCGTTCGGAAAAATCCAAAGCAGCCCAGGTACTCCAGCAACTGGAAGTTAAGGAAGAAGAGAACGCCATGCTCCGGGCGCAACTGGAGAAAGTGCAAAAGGATGCGGAGGAATTCTCCACTCTAGCTGAGCAGTATGAAAAGGATTATCGTTATTACGAAGGTGAAAACAACAATCTGCGGACCCAGTTGTATACATTGAGGGATAACATGGAGGCGGTGACCCGGCAGCCTATTGATCAGACCATTGCCATGCCGGAGTCGATCCAGGATATCGGCCAATGGGCGGGAGAGTACCTGACGGGCCGCCTGGTTCTTCACCCCCGGGCGGTCAACGCTTTGAAGGACGCGGAATATGAGGATCCACAGAAGTTGTCCCGAGCTTTGTTGCTACTGGCCAATGAATACCGAACCATGAAGATGGGAAGACTGGATCAGCGGGAGTTCAGCCGGAAACTGAGCCATTTGCATCTCAGAGAAGGTGAGTCGATATCCAGGGAGCGGGCTGGTGAGTTCGATGATGAGTACTTCATCAATTACCCGGTGGGCAGCACAAAACGGACATTTCTGGAGCGTCATCTCCGTAGTCTGGCCAATACACGGGACCCGAGACGCTGTCTGGCGGTCTACTTCTTCTGGGATGACGATACCCGCCAGGTCGTGGTCGGCTGGCTCCCCAGCCACCTCCGCTGCAACCTGACCTGAGGTTGATCAAAGACCCTATATCGCTTGCGTGAAGATTTGATAGCGGTATTCAAGGAAGTTCCGGTCCGGCTGGTACTCGACAGACCGGGGCAATTGGATGCGCTGGTTGTGAATCTCTTTCAGACCGTGCCGCAGCATTGGCCCGTCTTTTTCCTTCAGAATCCGCGGACTGACTTCAATGGAATAATCCGGCCGCACGGAAAAGAACCAACGGTCAAACGCGGCATGATGCAGCTTGCACAATGAGAGCCCATTGCGCTCCTCCGCTGGCCCGCCCTCACTGTCCGGTTTTATATGCGCCGCATCCAACAACTCCCGGTGTTTCAGCCGGCACACTGCACATTGCTCCCGATACGCCGTCAGTACCCGTTCCCTGAACGCACTTTGGTGCAGGCGTTGGCGGATGGTGGTAATGATATAGCGCCGTTCTTCCGGCCCGGTTGTTTTGTGTTCCAAAACAATCTGTTGCGGATCGGAATATAGGGAATACACTTCCGGCTGCACGGTAAACGTGCGGGTTGCCGGATTGTCGCCCACGATGTACACGGGAAACACCGGCATGTACCAGCCTTTGACGATGCCATGCAGGTAGATCAAAGGGATCCGATCCCTCATAGCCCGCCTCAACCCCAAATTATCTTGACGATTCTTGTCTTCTTTCCGGTAACTGTATTGGATTAGGCTTTCGGATTCATCCAGGTGGTCGTTGTACGGTCCATCAATGACGGTGCGGATGGAGATGGGGTAGTCCATTCCCTTGGGCTTGAAAATCCCCGGAGTGGAAACCAGGCTGACATGTTTGCCTTGAAAAAAGAAGTTGTCCCGCAGGTAGTTGAAATGCAGCGTCTCCCCAAACGCCATCCTCTGGTCGTGCAGCCACTTGAACGCCGCCAACCGAATCCCCGCATCTATCGAAATCTCAGGCATCATCCAAATACTAATCCCCTTCATTCTTAAAGTAAACAATTTTAGATCTGGCGAAAATCAGATTTATTCTTGCAATGAAAATCCTGCAAGGCTATGATCTTATTAATGAAATCTGGGATCTTTTGACCCCAATAAGGTATGAACCCCGGCCATGGCTGAAGCTTCCACATGTCGGGGATAATGACTATTTGAATATTATTGGATGATAATGAAAAGGTATCAGTCAAAATCCTCTCATGCCGTGTTGATACTTACTGGACATAATCATGACTAATCGTGCAGGAAAACCAATTTCTTACAAATTCTCTGGACACCAGACTTTTCCTTTCAGATATGGATGGCTTGAAAAGGGAGTAAATGGAATCAAGGATTACCCTGACTTATTCTATCGAGATGATGCCATCGTCACACTTGGTGTAGGTAAGAATATGGTCGCCAGCATTCGTCACTGGTGCCAACTTGCCCAACTTATCGAGACGATTCCTGAAGAAGGGAGGAGAGTCTCACGTTTGCTTTCGCCAACAGAAATTGCACGAAAATTACTTGTTCAAAAAGCATGGGATCCCTTTCTTGAGGATGATGCATCTTTATGGCTGATTCATTGGTTAATCGTGACAAACCCAACCATTGGAACATCGTGGAAGTTGCTCTTTTCTCGATACAACCGACCGGATTTCACCAGAAATGAGCTAAAAAATTACCTTCGGGATTTCATTGATAAAGAAAACTTTAAGGTTGGCGAAACCGTGTTGAATCGTGATGTTGACTGCCTGATACGTTCATATGTAACCTCTTATGGTTCAAAGAATCAGGATGTTATGGAAGAGTCTTTTGTTTGTCCTCTCCTTCAACTTAGTTTGATCCAACCGTCACCGGATGGCGAATTGTATCGATTCGCAATTGGCCCCAAACCATCTTTGCCGGTCTTGGTGTTTGCCTACGCTCTCAACGAACACTTTGGGCGTTGGGATCAATCGACAGAGACCATGAGTATTCAAGAATGCTTATACGGAGATGGAAGCCCCGGACAAGTATTTAAACTTGATGAAAACAGTTTGATTGAATACCTTGAAGAGTTGGAAGATCAGTTTGGTGGCGGTATTCTTTTAGATGAGACGGCTGGTCTAAAGCAGATCTATCGGCGTAAAAGCTTTGACTCAAAGGCTTTTCTTGAACAATACTATAGTAGAAACGGGTCGAAATGAATTCCAAGCGGACAATGATTTCGGATTTTATTAGAGTTAAGGGAAGATATAAGCGTTCCGCCAATTTGGAAAAAGACTTCTATCAAGCCAATCAAAATGGGGAATATATTGTCACGCCTACAGGTTGTGAGGTGGTTCGAAGGCTTTCTGAAGGAATGGGAAATGGATCTCCCTTTCGAGCTTGGACACTAACTGGACCTTACGGCGCTGGAAAATCAGCGTTTGCGGTTTTCTTGACGAGTTTGTTCAGTTCAAAAGAAGGGCAAAGTAGACAGGCAAGGTACCAATTGGGTCAAGCTGATCCCATGCTTTCCGCTCAACTGACCAATTCTGGTTTGATTGAAACAGATACCAATGGATTTCTCCCGATACTGATAACGGCTAGACGTGCACCTGCATCGAAATGTTTGGCCGAAGGAATTATATCAGCCGCTGCATCGATAGATTCTGGTAGGGAGAATCCTAGCATTCGTTTGCTTAAGTCTAACCTGGAATCAAGAAACAATGGGCAACAACTGGATAGCCGTTTGATCGTTGAAGCATTATCAACGCTTGCTGAATCAACAACTTCATATGGCTATAAAGGGATACTCATCATAGTAGACGAATTGGGTAAATTGTTTGAGTATGCCGCTCGTTACCCCCAAAGAGGTGATGTCTACGTACTTCAGGAGCTAGCCGAACATGCTTCACGAAGCGCCAAACACCCCATTGTATTGATTGGCCTCCTCCACCAATCATTCCAAGAATATGGAGTGCACTTAGATATGGCGACGCGGAGGGAGTGGGCGAAGATTCAAGGGCGTTTTGAAGATATTGCCTTTCTTGAACCCATTGAGCAGGTCTTAAAACTAATTGCCAAGGCAATAACTTGGACTTCCGAAGATCATAAAGAATTATTGAATCAGCAAATACTAAAGATTTTCAAGGATTCGAAAACAGCAGGTTTGGCACCGCCCGGGATGTCTGAGTTGGATTTTGAAAACACGATCCTTGCTGCCTATCCCCTTCACCCTGTTACACTTGTGGCTCTTCCATATATCTTTAGGCGTTTTGCTCAGAATGAGCGCTCTCTTTTTTCATATTTAAGTAGTCTGGAGCCTTTTGGGTTTCAGGAGTTTATTAAGTCTCACAAGTTTCATACTGACAATCCTTATATGATCGGAATCGGAGACTTATTTGATTATTTTACAAAAAACTTTGGAGCGGGACTCTATCGGCATCCTCATGCTTTGCGGTGGATGGAAGCCGCCGATGTGTTAGATCGAAAAGACGACCTATCATCTTTCCATCGCGAAGTTGTTAAAACCATTGGAGTTCTGAATGCTTTGGGAGAGTTCTGTCATCTTAAGGCTACCGAAGAGATCATTTCAATTGCGATTACTAATTCAATTAAGCCAAGCAAAGAATTGTCTCGGGTATTAAAGGATTTAAAAGATGCCTCTATTGTTACCTATAGAAAGTTTAATCGCACCTATAGGATTTGGGAAGGTAGCGATATTGATCTGGATGAGAGGATAGCTGAAGGCGAGCGTAAGATTCGCAGAAGCTTAAATCTTGCTCTGCATGTAAAGAAGTATATGCCCCCAAAACCTCTTGTGGCACGGCGGCATAGTTTTCAAACAGGAGCATTGAGATATTTTCAATTTGATTATGTAGATTCTTTTGAAGAGGCCCAAAACCATCTGAATGTAGCCGATGCAGATGGTAAGGTAATTGTCTGCCTATCAGAATCACCAGCAATGGCAGAATCTTTCAGTAAGTTAGCCTTTGAACAAAGAGAACGGCAGGATATCCTTTTTGCAATTCCTCAGTTTATCGGGGAACTCCGAGCAATAGTTGTTGAATTGGGCGCTTTGCGTTGGGTTTGGGAGAATACTCCTGGGCTTCGTGATGATCGAGTGGCAAGGCGAGAAATGTCTTTGCGAATTTCTGATGCAGAGCAGATGTTGCAGCGGAGTATTGAGGGTCTATTAGATCCCAGAGATGAACCCAAGGGAAGTGGATGTCTTTGGATTCACAGAGGTCGACAGGTAGAAGTGGTTACTCATGCGGATGTGTCTCAGTTGGTGTCAGAAGTCTGCGATAAAATCTATGCAAAGTCACCTAGAATACGCAATGAATTGATTGTAAGGCGTTCCTTGTCTTCAGCCGCTGTTTCTGCTCGGCGCAATCTTGTCGAAAGGATGCTGAATCGCTATAGCGAAGAAACGCTTGGGATCGATGGTTACCCTCCAGAGCGTAGCATGTATGAGTCCGTGCTGAAGGCGACAGGACTACATCGCCAAGATCACAATGGGGAATGGGGATTCTTTTCTCCAGGAAATCGTAGTAAAACCAAAATCGTTTTTGCATGGAATTATCTCAAAGAGGAAATATTCCATCAACAGCCAGAGCCAATTGCCATATCCAGACTATTTGAAAATTTGGGCGCACCCCCTTTGGGAGTGATGCCTGGCCTTCATCCTGTTTTACTATGCGCTTTTATGCTGGCTTTTTCTGATGAAACTACATTGTATAGGGAAGGTACTTTTCTTCCAGAGCCAAGTATTGCGGATTTTGAAGTTTTGATGCGCCGGCCGGAATTGTATGCCTTTGCTGGAAGTAGAGTTAGGGGCGGGCGTGCCGCGGTTGTTAAACGCTTTGCAAAAGGACTTGGCGTTAATTCGGCAACTGTGCCGGTTGTCAGGGCGTTATTCAAAACGGTCAACAATCTTCCAGGCTTTGCATGGAATACAAAACGCTTACCAAAGGAAACTTTGGCCCTCCGTGAGGTTTTTTTGCAAGCCAAATCTCCCGAGCAATTCCTTTTCTTGGGTTTGCCGCAAGCTCTTGGGATAGAGAGTTTCTCTGAGGAAGAGCAAGGCCAAGACAATATCCAAAGCTTTTTTGATTTATTGAATCATAGTTTAGAACAATTGGCCGATTCGACGGAATCGACGATAGAAAATGCGCGAGATACTCTCCTTAAATTTTGTGGCTTCAGAAGAGGATCTAAGAATTGGAATGCGTTGCGTAATACTGCTGTCGCAATCGAAGCAGGTGTTACTGATCCGAAACTGCTGACTTTTATTAAGCGTGTAATCCAGAGTGATGCTGATAGTGCTGGAATTGAATCAGTGATTGCTTTGGTTGCAAACCGACCTCCACGCAATTGGGCGGATATGGATGTTGATAGATTTCCCGATGCTGCTGCTGTAATCGGCAAAGCTTTCCGACTTGCTGTCAACTCAGCATCAATTACTTCCAATGTTGAAAAGCAATTCTCTGTATTGAGTCAGAAGGAGCAGATTCAAGCAGAGAACCTATTTAATCACATGAAAGAGTACTTAGAACAGAATACCAATAGCATTTCACCTAGAGCATTACGAGCCGCTGTTACTCGAATGCTTGAGGAATTAGAAAATGAGTAATAAGAGCCATATGAATCCTATCAAAAAGATGCGTCACATTTTGTCTTTATCTGGAGGTAAGGACAGTACCGCACTAGCTTTATATATGCGCGATAGAATCCCTCAAATGGAATATGTTTTCTGTGATACTGGCGAAGAGTTGCAGGAGACCTATGACTATCTAGAACGATTGGAAGCTCATCTAGGAAAGCCAATTGAACGATTAAATCCTGAAAGGCCGTTTAAGCACTATCTTGACATTTACCGGGGAGTATTGCCCGACCCAAGAACAAGATGGTGTACCAGAATGCTTAAGCTTAAACCTTTTGAAAAATATGTTGGTAACGATCCTGTTTCTCTCTATGTTGGAATAAGAGCAGATGAACCTAAGCGCACAGGTTATGTATCAAAAAAGCCAAATATCAAGGCATATTTCCCATTTATTGAAGATAAAATACGTTATCAAGATGTAATGAGGATTCTAGAAGATAGCGGAATTGGAATTCCAGAATACTACAAGTGGAGATCACGATCCGGGTGCTATTTTTGCTTCTTCCAACAACGTCGTGAATGGGTCGCATTGCTTGAAAACCACCCTGACTTGTTTGCCCGGGCAGCAGCATTTGAAAAAACAGATCCGAATAGTGGGAAAAACTTTACATGGATTCAGGGAGAGAGTTTGAGAGAATTATCTAATCCCAAACGTATTGAGGAGATTAAGAGAGAATACACCATTAAAATGAATCGTAAGGAAAAAATCAAGATTGATCCAGACACCCCACTTATGAATGTGTTCGATGATCATTGTTCGGGGAATTGCAAAGCAGATCATTTTCTATGAATACACTAATATGGATTATTTTTTTACGCTTTCTATGGGAGACAGCAATTAAAGATGTTGAAAGCACGATCTCGGTAAAGGTAGAGTGATATGGAGCTATTGTCAAATGTTGTGGATGAGTTTTTTTGAGAGCGCATCCGGTGTACAT